>OIBS01000220.1_pt1 | contig 23567 bp, 18 predicted proteins | sample 1581081 | NCBI WGS metagenome assembly OIBS01 (sample SAMEA3882511, study PRJEB24775) | human gut metagenome | biome: human-associated habitat; feature: intestine environment; material: feces | place: Netherlands | collected 2009/2010 | reverse complement strand
CGGCCGGCGAGCCGGTCTCGATCCCCTCGACCTACAACGACCGTACGCGGATGGTCTACCAGGCGGCCCGGTGCGGCCTGCGCGACTTTTTCGTGAAGAACGGCTATAAAAAGGCCTGCATAGGCCTTTCGGGCGGCATCGACTCGGCCGTGGTGGCCTGCCTGGCCGCCGATGCGCTGGGACGCCAAAATATCCGGGCTTTGCTCCTGCCCTCACAGTTCTCTTCCGACCATTCGGTCGAAGATGCGAAGAAACTGGCCGAGAACCTCGGCATCGAGTACAACGTAATTCCCATCACGGAAATATACACCAGCGTGGTGAACACCCTCAAGCCGGTCATCGGCGGCCGGGAGTTCGACGCCACGGAGGAGAATATCCAGACCCGTATCCGCACGGTGCTGTTGATGGCCGTGCAGAACAAGGCGGATTACATCCTGCTCAACTCGTCGAACAAGAGCGAAAATGCGCTGGGGCTCTGTACGCTCTACGGCGATACGGCGGGCGCTTTCAGCCCTACGGGCGACCTCTACAAGAGCGAGATGTACGACCTGGCACGCTACATCAACCGCACGCAGGGCGACCCGATCCCGGGCAATATCCTCGACAAGGAACCCTCGTCGGAGTTGCACCCGGGGCAGAAGGACAGCGACATCCTGCCGCCGTACGAGGTGGTGGACGCGATCCTTTACCGCATGATTGAGGAGGGGCAGCACCGTGAGGAGATCGTCAATGCGGGATTCGATTCCGAGGTCGTGGAGAAGATCCACGCCATGATCATGCGCAACGAGAAGAAGCGCTACCAGTTTCCGCCCGTACTGCGCCTGTCGATGTGCTCGTTCGGGCACGAGCGCCTTATGCCGCTTACCAACAAATACGGCGATTGAGGGGTGGTGGCAGCACGGATTGAACATAGCGGCGTGGTGGAACGCACGGAACGCGACACGGTCTATGTGAGGATCACCTCCCACAGTGCCTGCGGTACCTGCAAGGCCCGCGAAGCGTGCGGCCTGGCCGAGGCGCAGGACAAGATCGTGGCCGTGAAGAGTCCCGACGCGGCGCAGTTCGCCGTCGGGGAACAGGTTATCGTCGGCGTCCGTCGTAGTGCGGGCGCTGTCGCTGTTATACTGGCCTATGTCGGGGCGCTGGCCGTGCTGCTGGCCGTGCTGGTCGCCGCCGTTGCGGTGCTCGGCTGGAGCGAAGGCCGCGGCGCGCTGGCCGCACTGGGAGCCGTGGGTGTCTATTACTGCGTATTATGGCTCTTCAGGCATAAAATCGAACACACAATTCATTTCTCAATAACCAAACACTACTGATGGAAGTATTACTTTACACAATCCTGACGCTTTGTGCGCTGGGAGTGCTTTCCGCGGTGATCCTTTACTTCGTGGCCCAAAAATTCAGGGTCGAGGAAGATCCCCGGATCGACGAGGTGGAGAAGATGCTGCCGGGCGCCAACTGCGGCGGCTGCGGCTTCGCCGGGTGCCGCGGCATGGCCGACGCGCTCGTGAAACAGGACGACATCTCGGCGCTCTTCTGCCCCGTGGGCGGCGGCGACTGCATGAAGGCTGTTGCGGCCTACCTCGGCAAGTCGGCACCGGAAAAGGAGCCGCAGGTGGCCACCGTGCGCTGCGGCGGCACCTGCGACAAGCGCCCCCGCACCAACGAGTACAACGGTGCCAGGTCGTGCGCCGTGGCGTCGTCGCTCTATGTGGGCGAGACGGGTTGCGCATTCGGCTGCCTCGGGTTCGGGGACTGCGTCGTCTCGTGTGCGTTCGATGCGATCCGCATGAATCCCGCGACGGGGCTTCCCGAAGTCGACCCCGACAAATGTACGGCCTGCGGGGCCTGCGTGAAGGCGTGTCCCAAAATGATTATCGAATTGCGCAAGAAGTGGCCGAAGAACCGGGCGGTGTACGTGTCGTGCGTGTCGAAGGACAAGGGCGCCGTGGTGATGAAGGCCTGCAAGGCGGGTTGCATCGGATGCGGCAAATGCCAGAAGGTCTGCGCGTTCGGTGCAATCACCATTGAAAACAACCTCGCCTATATCGACCCGCAGAAGTGCAAGCTCTGCCGTAAGTGCGTGAACGAGTGCCCGACGGGTGCCATCGTGCTGGCGGGCATGGATCCGCTGCCCAAGGTCCCGAAGGCACCGGCTGCCCCTAAAGCCTCACCTGCTGCTAAGGAGGCTTCTGCCGGAGTCCCGACAGCGCCCGATGCCGGGGCTACCCCGGCTGTGTCGGCTGCCGAAACTCCGAAAGCCGAATAAGTACCGTCAAATCAGAGAAACACAAGATATGAAGACATTTCCAATAGGCGGAGTCCATCCGTCGGAAAATAAACTGAGCGGCGCCAAACCGATCGAGGTGCTTCCGCTGCCCGACGTGGTGACGATCCCGCTCGCACAGCACATCGGCGCCCCCGCCGTGGCCAAGGTCGCCAAGGGCGACAAGGTCGTGACGGGGCAGCTCATCGCCGAGGCGGGCAGCTTTATGTCGGCCAACATTCACGCCCCGGTTTCGGGGACGGTAACGGCCGTGGACATGGTGCCCAACGGGCAGGGGCTGCGCCAGATGATGATTACGATCAAGCGCGAGGGCGACGACTGGGCCGAGGGAATCGACCGCTCGGAGACGATCGTCCGCGAGTGTACGCTCTCGGCACAGGAGATCGTCGCCCGGATCAAGGACGCCGGCATCGTCGGCATGGGCGGCGCGACGTTCCCCACGCACGTGAAACTCTCGATTCCTCCCGGGAAAAAGGCCGAATCGCTGATTATCAACGGTGTAGAGTGCGAGCCTTACCTTACGTCCGACCACCGTACGATGCTGGAGCACGGTGAGGAGCTGCTCGTGGGCGTGACGATCCTGATGAAGGCCATCGCCGTGGAGAAAGCCTATATCGGGATCGAGAACAACAAACCCGACGCCATTGCGCACCTGCGCCGTCTGGCCCAAGGGTATAAGGGCATCGAGGTGGTGCCCCTCAAGGTGAAATACCCGCAGGGCGGTGAGAAACAGCTGATCGTGGCCATTACGGGGCGCGAGGTGCCGCCCCCGCCCGCACTCCCGATCGACGTGGGCGCCGTGGTGTGCAATGCCTCGACGACCTATGCGGTCTACCAGGCCGTGCAGAAGCACAAGCCGTTGATCGAGCGCGTGGTGACGATCACGGGCAAAGGCGTCCGGGAGCCCAAGAACCTGCTGACCCGTATGGGTACGCCCGTCGAGGCGCTGATCGAGGCGGCCGGAGGGCTTCCCGCCGATGCGGGCAAGGTCATCAACGGCGGCCCGATGATGGGGCGCGCGATGGTCAACCTCGCCTCGCCCGTGACGAAGGGGTGCTCGGGCATCACCGTCATGAGCGGCCGCGACGCCCAGCGCCGCGAGGCTTCGCAGTGCATCAAGTGCGCCAAGTGCGTGGCTGCCTGCCCGATGGGGCTCGAACCCTATTACCTCTCGAAGATGACCCAGAAGAAAGGCTGGGAGGAAGTGGAGGCACAGATGATCACTTCGTGCATCGAGTGCGGCTGCTGCCAGGCCTCGTGCCCCTCGTACCTGCCGCTGCTGGACTGGGTGCGCCTGGGGAAACAGACTGTCATGGGCATTATCCGCGCACGTGCCGCGGCACCGAAAAAGTAAATGGAAAAACAGAAAGATATTATGGCAAACAAACTTGTTGTTGCTCCCGCTCCGCACGTGCAGACTTCGCAGTCGACGGCCAGGATCATGCGCGACGTCGTGATCGCGCTGATGCCCGCGCTGGTCGTCTCGATGGTGGTGTTCGGGGTGGACGTGCTGCGTGTCACGGCGCTCAGCGTGGCGTGCTGCGTGTTGTTCGAGTACCTTATCCAGCGGTTCCTCGTCGGTGGCTCGCTGACCATCGGGAACTGGTCGGCCGTGGTGACGGGCGTGCTGCTGGCTTTCAACCTGCCCGCGTCGATTCCCTGGTGGATCGTCGTGATCGGCGCATTCGTCGCCATCGCCATCGCCAAGATGACCTTCGGCGGGCTGGGTAAAAATCCGTTCAACCCCGCGCTGGTGGGGCGTGTGTTCCTGCTGATCGCCTACCCGGTGCAGATGACTTCGTTCCCGATGCCGGCGAACGGAGCCTTCGACGCACTTTCGGGCGCTACGCCGCTGGCGGCCGTGAAACACGGCGTTGCCCCCGACGTGCTCGGCGTGCAGGAACTGCTGCTGGGCAACATGCCCGGCTCACTGGGCGAGGTGGCGGCATTGGCACTGATCTGCGGTTTCGTATACCTGCTCTGGCGCCGCGTCATCACGTGGCAGATTCCCGTGTCGGTGCTCGGTACGATGGCCGTATTCGCGTTTGTCGTGGCCCTCGCTTCGGGCAGTACCGGGCCGGTGCTGTGGCAATTCCCGCTGTTCCATGTACTGGCCGGCGGAGCTCTGCTGGGCGCGATATTCATGGCGACGGATTATTCGACCTCGCCGATGACCGTCAGAGGGGGTGTGATCTTCGGCATCGGTATCGGCGCCATCACGATGTGCATCCGCCTGTGGGGCGCCTATCCCGAGGGTATGTCGTTCGCGATACTGATCATGAACGCCTGTGTGCCCCTGATCAACAAATATGTCAAACCCAAGCGCTTCGGCGTTAAATAGGAGGTGACGCAGTATGAAAAGTACACTTGTGAATATGACGGCCGTACTGTTCGGCATCACGCTCGTGGCTTCGGCCGGTGTGGGCGCCGTGAACATGATTACGGCCGAACCGATCGCCCAGGCCGAGCAGGCGGCGAAGGTCGAGGCGCTGAAGGTCGTGCTTCCGCCGTTCGACCAGACCGTACCCGAAGCGCTGACGATCGACGATATGCCGATCACGGTCTACACCGCAACCAAGGGAGGACAGGTCGCGGGCTACGCCGTGGAGTCGATGACCAAGAACGGTTTCGGCGGCGCGATCAGCATGATGGTGGGCTTCACGCCCGACGGTGAAGTGGTCAACGTCAACGTGCTCAGGCAGGCTGAGACCCCTGGGCTCGGGACGAAGATGGCCGACAAGGAAAATGTGCTGCTGGGGAGCATCCAGGGCAAGAAACTCGAAACGATGAAGCTCGTGGACGGCAAGCTGGCCGTGAAGAAGGACGGCGGCGACGTCGACGCGCTGACGGCCGCGACCATATCCTCGCGCGCCTATGTCGATGCGATCAACCGCGCCTGGATGGCTTACAAGAGCGTAGCGACGGGTACGGCGCCGACAGACGTATCGTCGGGAGCGACTTCTGCGGCCGGAGATTCGGCAGAGGAACAAACCAACGGGCCGGCGGCTCAGGAAGGAGGGCAAAATGAATAAACTGAACATCATTCTGAGCGGCATCGTCAGGAACAACCCGACGTTCGTGCTGGTGCTGGGCATGTGTCCCACGCTGGGTACGACGACCTCGGCCGGAAACGGCATGGGCATGGGGCTGGCGACGATGGCCGTGCTGATCATGTCGAACCTGGTGATCTCGCTCATCAAGAACATCATTCCGGACAAGGTGCGCATCCCGGCGTTCATCGTCGTGATCGCCTCGTTCGTGACCGTGGTCGAAATGCTGATGAAAGCCTACACGCCGCCCCTGTACGAGGCGCTGGGCGTCTTCATCCCGCTGATCGTGGTGAACTGCATTATTCTGGGGCGTGCCGAGGCTTTCGCCTCGAAGAATACGCCGCTGGATTCGGTGCTCGACGGTGTCGGGATCGGTTTGGGCTTTACGCTTTCCCTGACGGCCGTAGGTGCCGTGCGCGAGATCCTGGGCAGCGGCGCGATCTTCGGCATCAGCCTCGGAACGGCCGATTACATGCCGCTGATCTTCGTCCTCGCACCGGGGGCATTCCTGGTGCTGGGGTACCTCATGGTATTGTTTAATAAATTAGCCAAGAAATAGTTATGGAGCTTTCATATTTCGCAATCATCATCGGCGCCATCTTCGTCAACAACGTCGTACTGGCGCAGTTCCTCGGCATCTGCCCGTTCCTGGGCGTGTCGTCGAAGGTCGAGACCTCGATGGGTATGGGCGCTGCCGTAACGTTCGTCATGGCAATCGCCGCCGTGGTGGCCTGGCTGATCCAGGCTTATGTGCTCGTGCCGCTGGACATCGTCTACATGCAGACGATCGTCTTCATCCTCGTGATCGCCGCGCTGGTACAGATGGTCGAGATCATGCTCAAGAAACTCTCGCCTTCGTTATATCAGGCACTGGGTATCTTCCTGCCCCTGATCACGACCAACTGCGCCGTGCTGGGCGTGGCGATCCTGATGATCCAAAAGGAGTTCAACCTCTTGCAGAGCGTCACTTATTCGGTGGCTACGGCGCTGGGATTCGCCCTGGCGCTGGTGCTCTTCGCCGGCATCCGCGAGAGGCTCGAATTCGAGGACGTGCCCAAGGCTTTCAGGGGCGTGCCTATCGCGCTGATCACGGCCGGTATCCTCGCCATGGCCTTCATGGGATTCTCGGGGCTGGTATAACGACGTCCCGCAATGCGAAACAGCCACCTTCGGAAATGAGGGTGGCTGTTTGTCCTTTGCAGTAATTGAGATGTTCCGTGAATTTCTCGATCCGGCCTGCTGCCGGCCCGGAAACGGGCAACAGCCTTTGGGGGATTCGCATTATTTCGGATTATTTTTGTCGGAATCGTTCGTTTCTTGCAGGCAAATAGTTATTTTTGCACAAATAACCGTAACTGAAATGGAGGATATCATCAAACTTCACGACAAAAAGTTCAGGATCATGATCCCCGCCGCCAAGATCGACGAGGCCGTGGCCGCCGTAGCCTGCCGCATCAACGAGGACTACCGTGACAAGCCGACGCCGTTGTTCGTGGGCGTACTGAACGGCTCGTTCATGTTCATGAGCGACCTGATCAAGAAAATCGAGTTCAACAACGAGCTGTCGTTCGTGAAGCTGGCTTCGTACGAAGGGACTTGCTCGACGGGGTGCGTGAAGAACCTGATCGGGCTGAACAACAGCATCGAAGGCCGCCATGTGATCATCGTCGAGGACATCGTCGACACGGGCGAGAGCATCGAGCACATGATCGGCGAGCTGAAGTCGCATAATCCCGCGAGCATCGAGGTCTGCACGCTTTTTTTCAAACCGGATTCCTACCGCAAGCAACTGCCGATCAAGTACCGCGCCATGGAGATCGGCAACGAGTTCATCGTGGGCTACGGCCTGGACTACGACCAGTTGGGACGCAGCCTGAAGGATATTTACGTGGTTACCGAATAGATGGCTCTGAAGACCGATATCGAACAGCTCGACGGCGGGCGCAAGCTGCCCCTGGTCGAAGATTTCTACACGATCCAGGGCGAGGGCTTCCATGCCGGGAAACCCGCCTATTTCATCCGCCTGGGCGGATGCGACGTGGGATGCCGCTGGTGCGACGCCAAATACACGTGGAACCCCAGGCTCTATCCCCCGACCGACGTACGGACGGTGATCGACCGTGCTACGGCGTGTCCCGCGCAGGCGATCGTCATCACGGGCGGCGAACCGCTGCTTTATCCGCTGGGGGTGCTGACCGAAACACTGCACGCTAAGGGGCTGGAGATATTCCTCGAAACGTCGGGGACGCACCCCTTCTCGGGGTATTTCGACTGGGTGTGTCTGTCGCCCAAGCGGCAGCAACCGCCGCTGGACGAGGCGTTCGGGAAGGCGCACGAACTGAAGGTGATCGTCGGAGACGAGGCTGATTTCGAATGGGCCGAGCGCAATGCCGCACGGGTGGGAGCCGGGTGCATCCTCTACCTGCAACCCGAGTGGAGCGTTGCGGAACGCATGATGCCCGCGATCGTCGAGTATGCGAAGGCGCATCCGAAATGGAATATCTCGATCCAGACTCATAAATACATGCACATACCCTAATGGGCTTCGAAGTAGGCAAAAAGTTCTGGATCGCCGCCACGGCGGTCATCGTCGTCGTCACGTTGTTCGTGGTGGGGCGGAACCTTTTGCATGCGGTGAAGATCAAGCGGCAGATCAACCCGAGATTAAAGATTGACGGCATTTTGCTGACGATGGTGGATAACCGCACCAACAACGCCAAGGCGATTATTTCCTCGCTCCGCTCCACCGTGGGAGAGAACATCCGCGTGTTCCGTTCCGAAATTCCTTTTTCGGTAAGAGCTGCGGAGTGCAGTCTTTCCGGAGAAAGCATCTTCTCCCATGACAGGAACGGCAAGGTCGCAGCAGCGTATGAGGCACTCACAAAGGAGGTGACAGAGCTTGAAGAGCGTGCAAAAAATCGATCTGGGCCTGACCGGGTACGATGAGCTTTTCATGAATGACGCGGAGCGAAAGGAAAATAAACTCCCGCGCATTTATGATATCCCCCTCTCGGAGATCGACGATTTCCCTGACCATCCCTTCAAGGTGAAGCTGGATGAGGACATGGATCAGCTTGTCCAGAGCATCAAGGAGCGCGGGATCATCACACCTGTCACGCTCCGACCGAAGGAAGACGGGCGGTACGAAATCGTATCAGGGCATCGCAGAAAGAAGGCCTGTGAGCTTGCCGGCTTTGACACCGTGAAGGCTGAGGTGCGGGAGATGACCCGCGACGAGGCCATCATTCTAATGGTGGAATCGAACCTGCAGCGCTCTGTGATACTGCCCAGTGAAAAAGCTTTTTCGTATAAGATGAGGCTGGAAGCTATGAAAAGGCAAGCGGGCAGACCGTCTCAAAATAATTCATCCCCAGTGGGGATTGATTTACGAGGCAAGCAATCTCTTGATGTATTGGGCGAAGAAGTCGGGGATAGTAGGAACCAAATTCATCGCTATATTCGCCTTACCGAGCTCATTCCGGAGCTTCTGGATTTGGTTGACGAGGGACGCATTGCATTCAGGCCTGCGGTGGAGCTTTCGTACCTGCAAAAAGAGGAACAGAGTGCCCTGCTGGAGCAAATCGCTTACGCAGATGCCACGCCGTCCCTCGCCCAGGCCATTAAGCTGAAGCGGTTCTCTCAGGACGGAAAGCTGAACAACGAGGTCATTGAGTCGATCATGAGCGAGGAAAAGCCGAATCAGAGAGAAAAAATCAACATCAAGTACGCCGAGGCCAGAAGGTTTATCCCTGCCAGCGTTCCTTACGAAAAAACCGGTGAGTATATTATGAAAGCGCTGGAATATTATCACCGGTATCAGGAACGGCAGAAGAGTCGGAATGACGCAAGATAGGTTCTTCGCCAAGGGGGCAGTCTACCCTTTTGACGGTACACCAGCGCCGTTCCCCCCTCTCGCACTCTCCCCCTCATTTACCGGCAATACCAGCTCAAAGAGAAAATAGAGAAGCGACACAATTGAAGAAGACCAGGTGCATTCGTACAATATGAGAAAAACAGTCATTGGAGGTCATCCCATGAAAAAGCTTCTTATATTGTGCGTACTTTTGCTTGCCGCATTGCTTTCCGGATGCGCCGCAGAGCCTCTGCAAGGGCAAACGGCAGGAAACACACCGAAAGCTCCAACGCCACAGGAAGAAACGCCTGCTTCCTTTGAGCCGGTAACCACAGATTCAAGCGCTCCCGCCAAAGCACCGACAGAAGCCGCCGATCCAGCAGTTTGCATATCAAATGAGGACAAGCACGAAAGCGGCTCTGCTGTTTCTTCTGAGCCGGCAAGCGGACCCACTGAATCGAATGCACCGGCATCGGAGGAAACCAAGCAGCCGCCCGTGCTTCCGGAGGAGCCGGTGGAAACAGAGAACCCCACAGAGGAACCATCCATTCCTGCGATAACCGAGCCGGAACCGACTTCGGAGCCCGAGCCCACATTTGATATCGACTGCTGGATTTCCTACGCAAAAAGCACGGCGGTGAGCTTGGGGCTGACCTTGGATAGCTCAGCAACCGATTGCTGGGACAATCCGATCACCGCGAAGCCGATCTGCATCTACCTGGAGCGAGACATTAGCTCACGCCTGAACAGATATGCGAAGGATGGGGAGATAACTGCTGTCTGGATCTGGTACGAATGCGTCGGCACAAGCAGCTACCTGATCTATATCGGGTACGCATAAGCATCAACAAATCAATACACCGAAATGAGCATCGTGGAAACACGGTGCTTTTTTCATGCCTTGAAGGAGGACAGAACGAATGAAGAAGATTTTCAAAAGAGGAATGTCGGGGCTGCTTGCAGTCCTTATGGCATTCACCATGCTTGCAGGCTTTGGCACGACCACAGCCTTCGCCGCAAGCGAAACAGCGGAGTCCTATATGATTTCTTTCCCCCGTGACGGGGACGCTGCTCAGATTTACTCCGAGGACGCATGGGGACACTCCGCGAAAAGCTATATGAACGGCTGGGCAACAGGCTCCAGCAACTATACTACCCTGCACTGCATGGATTCCTTTGACGGGAAGGTGTGCTACTGCATCGAGCCTGGCCTTTCCCGAAATGTCGGCGATACCTATCACGGCTTCGGTGAGGATTTCTGGGATAACTATCCCAGCCAGTACAACAACACCATCGAGCCGGACGATATTAAGCTGCTGCTGGGCCGTATCATGCAGTATGGCTATCAGGGCAACCTTTCCACCTCGTGGAGATCGCAGAACGATTCCGATGCGGATAAGCTGGCCCACGCCTTCGCTACCCAGCTGCTCGTTTGGGAAACGGTTGTGGGCGAGCGCGATGCGGACTTTGACCATGTGAGCACCGGCGGCTATGACGAGATCCTGTCGCTGGTTTCCCCCAATCATCCGCTGTATAGCCGAATCATGGACTATTACGACAGCATCGAGTCCAGCGTGCAGAGCCACGCCGTTTGCCCGAGCTTTATGAGCAGAAGCAGCGGCGGCGCAAAGACCATTGAGCTTGCGTGGGACGGCAGTCAGTACATTGCCGAGCTCACGGATACCAACCACGTGCTGTCACAGTTTACCTTCTCTGCCAGTGAGACGGGCTTTCATTTCAGCGTGTCGGGCAACACACTCACTATCACCACCGAGACGGCTCCCAGCGGCAATGTGACGATCTCCGCAAGTCGAAGCGCTTCCCGCTGCGGCGTTCTTGTTTGGACGGACTATAAGTACGGCCCCAACGGCGGCGTTCAGGATACCATCACCTATACGGCCTCCGTCAGCGACCCTGTAAGAGCGTTTCTCAAGCTGAAGGTCAGCTATGGCGGCGCTAAAATCATCAAGACCAGCGAGGAAGGCAAGGTGGATGGCATTACCTTCACCATCACCGGCGAGGGCGTCAATCAGACCGTTACCACCGACCGAAACGGTGAAATTCGCATCGATAATCTGATGCCCGGCATTTATACCGTCACCGAGCAGAGTTATGACAAGTATGTACCCCAGGAAAGCCACCGTGTTACCGTGCTTGCCGGGCAGACGGCGACGGTTTCCTTCAACAATGTACTCCGCCGCGGCGATCTGACCGTGACCAAGACCTCCGAGGATGGGCTGAATCAGGGTGTGAAGTTCCACCTTTTTGGAACCTCTCTCAGTGGCCTGCCTGTAGATGATTACGCCGTCACCGATGAAAACGGTGTTGCGACTTTCCGGGATGTGCTTATCGGCACCGGCTACACACTGGAGGAGATGGACACCGCCATTCGCTATGTGGTTCCCAACAGTCAGAGCGCCGCAGTGGAATGGAACAGTGTAACCAATAAGAGCTTTTCCAACATTCTCAAGAAATTCAATGTCACCGTCACTAAGAGTGACTGTGAGGTCGGAACGGCGCAGGGCGACGCTTCGCTTGCCGGTGCCGCCTATGGCATTTATAAGGGCGATCAGCTTGCGGATACCTACTACACCGACGAGAACGGCCAGTTCACCACCGGCTATTATGTCTGCGGCGACGACTGGACGATTCGGGAGATCAGCCCCTCCGAGGGCTATCTTCTGGACAGCACCGTTTATCCTGTCGGTGCAGAGGCGGCCAATTACACCGTTGAGCTGAACGCTGCACCTGCTGTGGCTGTTGCCGAGCAGGTGCAGAAGGGCAATATCGCCATCATCAAGCACTCGGATAACGGCGATACGCAGATCGAAACTCCCGAGGAGGGTGCAGTATTCGCCGTTTATCTGAAATCTGCCGGCAGCTATGAGGCGGCAAAGGATACGGAGCGGGACTATCTGACCTGCGATGAAAACGGCTTTGCCCAAAGCAAGGATCTGCCCTACGGCGTGTATACCGTGCATCAGGTTTCCGGCTGGGAGGGCCGTGAGCTGATGAGCGACTTTGATGTGTTCATTGCCAAGGACGGCGAGACCTACCGCTACCTCATCAACAACGCCAACTTCGAGTCCTTCATTAAGGTCATCAAGGTGGACGCGGAGACCGGCAATACCATTCCCTATGCGGGTGCAGGTTTCCAGATCTTTCGTCCGGATGGCTCCAAGGTGGAAATGACCTTTACCTATCCGGAGGTTACCACCATCGACACCTTCTACACCAATGATGCCGGCATGCTCATCACGCCGGAAAAGCTGGAGTTCAGCAAGGGCTACTCCCTCAAGGAGGTCTCCGCCCCTTACGGCTATGTGCTCAGTCATGAGGCGGTCAAGTTCGATGTAACCGAAGATAATTCCACCGAGGAAAGCGGCGTGACGGTTGTTGCGGTGAAGCTGGGCAATTACGCACAGAAGGGCATCATCAAGATTTCCAAAACCGGTGAGGTGTTTGCCTCTGTTGCGGCGGCGGACGGAGTCTATCAGCCTGTGTACGCAGTGCAGGGACTTGCGGGAGCAACCTATGAGATCAAGGCAGCGGCGGACATCTACACCCCGGACGGCACGCTGCGCTGCAGCGCCGGCGAGGTGGTGGATACGGTGACTACCGGCGCAGACGGCACGGCGGAAAGCAAACCGCTGTATCTGGGCAAATATGAAATCACCGAGATAAAAGCTCCCGATGGCATGGTCGTAAACAAGGACGCCCATACCGCAGAGCTTGTCTACGCCGGCCAGGAGATTGAGATCACCGAAACCGCTGCCAGCTTCTGCAATGACAGACAGAAGGCGCGGATTTCTCTTTCCAAGGTACTGGAGCAGAACAAGCAGTTCGGCATCGGTATGAATAACGAGCTTTCCGCCGTGACCTTCGGCTTCTATGCCGCCGAGGAGCTTACCGCAGCAGACGGCTCTGTCATTCCTGCGGACGGACTGATTGAGATTCTGTCCCTTGACGAAAACGGAAAAGCCGTGCTCAAGAGCGATGTCCCCTTCGGCAGCTACTATGTCAAGGAAATCAGTACCGACAGCCACTACATTCTCTCTGATGAGAAGTACCCTGTGACCTTCGCCTATGCCGGGCAGGAAATCCCCGTTGTGGAGCTTGCCGTCAATGACGGAAAGAGCATTACCAACGAGATGATCTACGGGGAAATCCACGGCATGAAGAAGGATGAGGACGGCAAGGCGCTGGCCGGAGCTACCATCGGCCTGTTCCTCACAGACGGCACAGAGCCTATTCTGACCACTGTTTCCGCAGAGGACGGTAGCTTCTCCTTTACGGGTATCCCCTATGGCGAGTATGTGGTCCGTGAAATCGCCGCGCCGGAGGGCTATGTGCTGGATGAGACGCCCCATGCTGTGAAAGTGAACCAGAACGGCGCTGTGGTCGAGATCGAGATCAACAACAGGCTCATTTGCGGCAGCGTTCAGCTGACCAAGGTGGATAAAAACTATCCCGACCACCATCTGAGCGGTGCGATCTTTGAGGTATACCGTGACGGAAAGCTCGTGGATCAGATGGAGGAGCTGTCCGACGGCGTCTACAAGCTGGATGATCTGCCCTACGGCGATTACACGCTGAAGGAAACCGAGGCCCCCAAGGGATTCTTCCTTGATGAGAAGACCTACAGTTTCTCCATTAAGGAAGATGGTAAAACCCTCGTCGTGGAAAATGAGGCCGGAAAGGGCTTTGTCAACCAGGCACAGACCGGAGGCATTCGCATTGAAAAGACTTCGGATGACGGCGTGCTGAAGGGCTTTACCTTCCGCGTGGAGGGCACGGATATCACCGGCAATGCCTTCAGCAAGGACTTTGTGACCGATGAGAAGGGTCAGATCCACATCGAGGGGCTGCGCATCGGCGATTATGTGATCTCCGAGGTGTCCAACAAAGCCAACGAAAAGTATGAGCTTCCCGCAAATGTCACCGTAACCGTTCACGAAGGAAAGACGTTCGTTGCCAAGTTCCATAACAAGCTCAAGCCTGTTACGGATATTCCCAAAACCGGAGATACCACCAATATGCCTCTTTGGGCGGCACTTGCCGGTATCTCTGCAATCGGTGCAGGTGCGGCGGCTTTCTTTACCTTCCGCAAAAAGAAGGAGGTAGGCAAGCATGAACGCTAAGGTCATTATCGGCATCGGTCTTGTGGTGTTTATTATCGCAGGGCTGATCGTTCTTCGCCTGAAGAACAGAAAGTAAAACGGCAAGGGGCGGCATCTTTTTACAGATGCCGCCCCGCTTATAAAAGGAGACGCTATGGAAGAGACAAGAAAAATCGGAGATTACTCCGTAAAGTATTCCATGTATATCGGGCACAAGGATATTGCTCTGGGCGAGAATCCCAACGCCGACAAGGATGAACGGTATATGTGCTGCTTTGTAGAGACCAACGCCATTTTCGAGCGCTATTCCGGAGTGCTGGTCAGCGACGATTTTGCAGAGATTGCAAAGGTGTTCGGACAGCGCGTAGCAGATGCAGCCGAGGAGATTATTCAGGAAAACGAGAGAGCCTGTCAGGAGGTCGGCATAAATGAGGAACTCATGGCAGAAAGCTGCGCGCCGGTTTCCTACAAAGATTCCATTGAGAACAAGGTGGTTGTCATCAAGGGCAGCATTCTCCGGCCTGAGTTCCGCCACGCCAATCACCAACTTATGCTGTGTACCGGTGGCTTCGGCGCGCAGGCAAATGCGCGAGGGCGTACCTGCTACTGCATTTCTCTGTACGACGGGAGAAAGACCTCCTTTTACCGCACGGATTTTCTCGGCGTCATGGATGAAAAGAAGCTTCCCGAATGGGCGCAGAAGGGCTTGGAGAAAGCGAAAGAGATGCACGCGCAGGAAAAGAAACCGACTAAAGAAAGAGGTGACGCAAGATGATCGAGTATGAAAAAAGAGCAATGATCGAGGCGGAGGACAAATATACCTTTCGCCAGAGCACGCAGATTTCCATGCAAACCGGACTGATCGGCCACCTCCGGGCAGACATGGATACAGACGGCAACGGCTTTTTCAGCAGCTGGTTTGATTTCCGGGAGGAGCTGAAAACCGATGGGTTCAAGGCAGAGTTTGATGATGTAATCAACTCTCTGCGTGAGGAAGGCGACATTCTTCATAACCGCAGGGCGCTTGCCAAGTACTGCTACTGCACCCCACAAAGCCGGATGCAGGAGGAGCCGGGCTACTATGGCGTTCGTGTGGATACCGAAAAGTATGCCTACCTTCTGCGCCTGAACCCGGACAGAGGCGAATATAACCTGTACTGCTATTGCTATCGCCGGGATTGGCTCGATCAGCACCTGAAGGACGCAGAGAAAGGAATCCGGTTTATTGACAGCCATTACAAGGAGCTGTTTCGCATTCCGGATGGCGGCAAGGTGAAAATCCACTATTCGTGGAATGAAGAGCAGATCCGCACCTGCCGCTATATCGACGATTACCATGTGGAGATCGGGAGTAACCTCTATCACATTTGCGAGTTTGCCGAGCGCATGGAATACGGCGGCCATACCTGCGAGCCGGTTCGGGACAACCTGCCCGAGCGGTGCTACAGCGTTCTTTCCGGAAGCGACGAAATCATTATCATCAAGCGCGGCGAAAAGGGTTACTTCAAGACGGACATTCCCGTCACCGACAAGGACGAAGCCCGGAGCATCGCGAATGAGTATAATGCAAAGCTCGGCGTCAGTAAGGCGCAGGAAGAAGCGATGAAGGCCGGTTCTATGTTCGGCTTTCAGGTGCCCGCCGCTGACCCGAGAAATTATGACGCAGACGGAAAGCCCGTGATGCCGAAGGACAGAGGTGATGCACGATGAGTGAGGACGATTATCGTATCTGGTCTAATGCCGACCTTGACTATGAGGAGTGGAAGGACTGGATGGAGGAAGAATATCCGGCGCTTTCCGAAGACGAGCGCGTCGCCATGATGTATGAGGAAAATGGGCACTACCTTGAGGACGAACGCCTCAATTTGGACATCCAGCTTTCTCAGCCCATTCTGGTTGTTGCCAATCTGGGGCTTTGGAATGGCAGACGCATGGGATATAAGGAAATCCCAAGCGGCAATATCCGTGACTGCCTTTACTCTGATTACGACTACACCACCTGGTATGTGGACAAGAGCGGAGATCTTCGGTGCGATGACACCCACCATGACGGCACAAACCATTATCTCTATCGGGTATATAAGGACAATGTTTCCCAGGCGCAGAAAGACCGGCTCAAAGAAAAAATCTACAACGGCACAGCCACCAGAGCAGACATTGCCCGCATCACCCGCAGGCTTGGCGATGAGATCGGAAAAGTGTACGGCTGGAGCTTTCCAACCAGGCAGAGAGAGCGAGGTGAAGCACGATGAACCACGCACTGCCGAGCGAAAGTTATATTGCCAGACTGGACTATTTGGCTTTCAACGGAAAAGTATGCAGCAGCGTTGCGTACAGCGATGAGCAGCGCTTCCTGGAAGACCTGAAGGAGTCGCTCTATCACGGTGAGCCGCTGTGCGTTGTCCTGTACCGAGACCGGAACGGCAAGACCATTTCCCGTGCGTTTCTGAACGACCTGGATACACTGCCAAAAGGACTTTTCATAGAGGACAGTTCCCACAGAAAGCCGAAGGAAAGGGGTGAAGCACGATGAGGGTAAATGCCATGACAGAGAAGTTTGAGGATGTGACGGTTCTGGGGCATCCCATGCTTTTTACCTGCCTGCGGGTAGACCGCGATACCGTTCCACAGGGCATGTACATGTACGAGGTTCGCCACGATGATGACCAACAGGGCGAGCCGGTTCAGATTGCCAACTGGATCATGGTGAATCATTGGGGAACGTTGATTTCCAATAGACCCATTCGCTTGGAGCCCCGACCGGATGGGAGAAACGCCTACCGCGACATTGATCCTGAAAACAATTGGATCTATGAGGGCACGCTTACTACCGTGAAGGAGTACATGGAGAAGAATCCACCGGCGGTTCATAAGCAAAAAGACCACGAACCTGCGAGATAAGGAGAAGCTATGGATAAGAAGAAAGCCATCTGCGAATATCTCCGCAAAAATCATATTGGCAAAGAAAATGCCATCCACAGCAAGGAGCTTGAAAAGCTGTTTCTGCTTGACGGACGAAATATTCGCCGCAAGATCAGTGCCTTGCGGCAGGATGGCTTTCCTATTTGCAGCGATGAAACGGGCTACTATTACGCAGACAACCAAAAAGAGATCAACACCACCGTCTGCCGGTTAAATGAGCTTGTGACCAAGGTGTCCAACGCCAGGACCGGGCTTTTGTTTGCATCGATCCTCGGAGAGAATGCGCAGACCGTTGAGGTCACGATCAAAGTAAGATAAGGAGGGAGTTCCCATGCCGAGCAAATACAGAATCATTTTGGAGATGGCGTCCCAGACTGCCAGGGATATCGCCTCCAATGCCGCCCGATATACCGATTTTCTGATTACGGCGGCAAACAACTACAAGTACAGCTTTAAGGAGCAGCTGCTCATCCATGCGCAGAAGCCAGATGCAACGGCGTGTGCGGAAATCGACACATGGAATAAACTCGGCAGATGGGTAAACAAGGGCACGAAAGGCATCGCACTGCTGATCGACAGAGATGTTCCCTACAAGCTGAGACATATCTTTGATATCTCCGACACCAACAGCCGTGCCGGAAGGAACATCACCCTTTGGCAGATGAAGCCGGAGTACGAATATGCGGTATCGGAAAGCCTTCAGGCCAGCTTCGGCGATGTGGAGGAGCCGCGAGATTTCCCGCACCTTCTCATGGATATTTCCGGTTATGCCGTGGAGGATAATCTTTCAGATTATCTCATGGAGTTGAACGCTGTCAAAGCCGGCAGCTTTCTGGAGGAGCTGGATGACACAAGCCTTGAGGCATGGCTGAAAACCACGCTGAAAAGCAGCGTCGCTTTTATGGCGCTCTCCCGTGCAGGGTATGAGCCGAGGCAGTATTTTGACCGGGAGGATTTCAGCCACCTCTTTGACTTCAACACCGTGGAGGTTATCTCCGTGCTCGGTGCCGCCGTCAGCGATATTTCTGAGATGGTCATCCGTGAAATGGGAGAAACCGTCAAGGAAATGGAGAAGGAAGAAAGACGGAAGATTCGCACATTTGCACAGGAGGGTGCTTCTGCGTATCATAAGAACCGAACAGAAAACAAGGAAAGGAGCAACGAACATGGAACTGACCTATACGATGCAGGGGGACTATCTGATTCCCGATCTGACCGTGCCGGAGAGCCCGAAGCTTGGGAAGTATGGAATGCTGCGGCGGACATTCCTCCGCGAGCACCGGGATGGGATCTACACCGGGATGCTGCTGAACGGAACACTGAACAGTCATCTGGAGGAAGTGGACCGGCAAGCCAACGAGATGATGGAACGCCTGACCCGACAGATGGCAGAGAAGCAGTGCGTGACGGAGCGCCTGAAAGCGGAAGATCAGATGAAATGGGTGCAGATGATGAATTCCATTCGTCACTCGGCGGAGGAAGTGATTCTGAACGACCTGATCTACGCGTAACGCTCCCCACAGTTGAACAGCAACAGGAAAACATCGCAGAGGCGGAGGACGAAAAATCCTCCGCTTTTTCTATTTCTCAGGAGGATATCGATGCCATTCTGACACGGGGCAGCGGCATCCATCAGGGCAAATTCCGCATCTATGAGCAGTTTCTCAAACAGGAGTCTCCCGAGAGCAACATCACCTTTTTGAAAAACGAATACGGCGTCGGCGGCGCGTATCCTGCCGTTTCCGGCAGAAATCTCGATGAAAGACACGACGCCAAGGGAATCAAAATCAGCAGAGGCAGAATCTCTCGGCCCGATGCAGAATTGCTTTTGCGGTGGAACAAGGTCGAGAAGCGGATCGGGGAACTGATTCGTGCCGACCGCTATCTGAGCCAGACCGAAAAGGACAACTATCCTGCCTACCGGGAGCAGGCAGAAGCTCGGAGGAAACGAGGTGAAATCTCTGAGGAGTTCCGGTCGATTGTCTATGATTACAATGACTTCGTGACGCAGCTTGGTGAGGAAAGCAAAGCATTGAATCTGTACTATCTCTCAAGCTGCTGGAGTGCGTTCAGCGTGGGCGAAAAGAAAATGCACGCCCGTACTGCGGCGGGCGACTTCATCCTCCCCATGATGCGCGAAGCGATGAATGCGATCATTGCGGACAACACCCACCTGACCGCACGATGCGAGGCTATGTTGGAAGCGTTGAACAGCGATGTGGCGAAGTCCCTTGAACCGACATTTGATGAGCTGAACCCTCCGCCGGAGCCCCAGAAGGAATACCGCTATCATCTTGGTGACACGGTCTATATCGGCACACAGGAATACGAGCTGCTGTCTTTTGACGAGAAGAAGGTCGTCCTCTTTGATACGCAGTTCCCGCTGTTTAACAAGGAGCTGACTCGTGAGGAGTTCGATAACCGGCTCAAAGAAAATCCGCTGAATGACAGGCTGCTGCAAGTCGTGGAAGAACTCCCTGTCGCAGACAATACGAAGGCGAGAATATCCCTTGACACCGGCAGTAACAAGGTTCACTGGATTTACTTCAATCCCGATGCAGATGCAGGTGGACAGTATGTTTCCGGTGACCTTGATTTCTCTGTTTTTGAAGAGCTTGTCGAGCAGTATGACATTGCCAACCATCCGGAAAACGACGCCGACTTCCGAAATGACCTTGAAGAAATGTCGGATCAGTTCCTTGCGGACATCAATACTCCCTTCTTCATGGAAGCTGAAAATGACTATGAGATGGACTGCGATTATATCGAGTTCACACCGGAAAACCTCCTGAAGATTCACGAGGATATTCTGTCTTTAGAGGCAGACCGGGAAGCAGCGCGAGAGACTGACCGATATGAGGCGGAGTTTGGTGCGGACGGCACACGGGTATTCAGAGAAACGGAAGATTTGGCAGAAGACGATTCCGAAATTGAGAGCCTAACGGACGAAGAATTGGATGCTCTGCCCATCAGCACCGTCAAAGACGGCGAGGTCGTGACCTACCCCGATGCGGAGGCCTTGCTGGATGACCAGGAAGAAGCGCTCGCCCCGCCTCTACAAGTGAAAAGGCCTCCCAAGATCGCGCCTCATGTGCTGCACCCGGAGATCAACACCGAGTACCGAACCAACTTTCAAATCGAGAGCGATGATATCGGTGTGGGCACGCCGCTGGAACGGTTCTATCACAATATCCGTGCCATTCAGCTCCTGAACAAGCTGGATGCGGAAAGCCGATTGGCGACACCCACCGAGCAGCGTGTGCTTGCCGACTATGTGGGTTGGGGCGGTCTATCCGAGTTCTTCAAGGAGGACAATCCCCATTATACCGAGCTGAAGAATGTGCTTTCCGATGAGGAATATGCGTCGGCAAGAGAATCCACGCTGACGGCCTTCTATACGCCGCCCGTGGTGATCAAGGCGGTGTACAGTGCTCTGGAGAACATGCACTTTCAGACCGGCAATGTGCTGGAGCCCTCCTGCGGCATCGGCAACTTTATGGGGCTTGTTCCCGAAAGCATGAATGACGCGAAATTCTACGGCGTGGAGCTTGACAGTATTTCCGGGCGAATTGCGCAGCAGCTTTATCAGAAAAACAGCATCGCAGTGCAGGGCTTCGAGAATACAAGCCTTCCCGACAGCTTCTTTGACGCTGCAATCGGCAATGTCCCCTTCGGGCAGTTCAAGGTGCCGGACAAGCGCTATGATAAGCACAACTTCCTCATTCACGATTATTTCTTCGCCCGCACCTTGGATAAGGTGAGACCCGGCGGCGTGATCGCCTTCATTACCTCAAAGGGTACGCTGGATAAGGAAAATCCCAATGTTCGAAAGTATATCGCGCAGAGAGCCGACTTGCTCGGCGCTATCCGGCTGCCGAATGATACCTTCAAGGCCGCTGCCGGCACAGAGGTCACATCGGACATTATCTTCCTCCAAAAGCGTGACCGATTGGTGGATATTGAGCCCGATTGGGTGCATCTGGCCACCGACGCCAATGGCATCCGGATGAACGCCTATTTTGTGGACAACCCTGAAATGGTGTTGGGCGACATGCAGATGGTCAGCGGACCTCACGGCATGGAGTCCGCCTGTATTGCTTATGAAAATGCAGAGCTTGGGGACCTTTTGCGGGATGCTATCCAGAACATTCATGCCGAGATTACTGAATATGAAATCGACGATCTTGAAGCGGAGGATGAGGACCTTTCTATTCCCGCTGACCCTGATGTGCGTAATTTCAGCTTCACGGTGGTGGACGGTAAAATCTATTACCGTGAAAACAGCCGCATGAATCCCGTGGATGTTTCCGCGACTGCCGAAAGCCGCATCAAAGGCATGATTGCCATCCGTGATTGTGTCCGGACGCTGATTGAGTACCAGACGGAGGACTATCCCGATGCCGATATCAAGGCAGAGCAGGAAAAACTCAATCGCCTCTATGATGATTTCAGTAAAAAATATGGGCTTATCAGCGCAAGAGCCAACAATTCGGCTTTCAATTCCGACAGCTCCTACTGCCTGCTTGCCTCGCTGGAGGTGCTGGATGATGAGGGCAACTTCCTCCGCAAGGCAGATATGTTCTCCAAACGAACCATCAAGCAGAAGGTAACGGTGCAATCGGTTGACACGGCTTCCGAGGCCTATGCGCTGTCCCTTGCAGAAAAAGCAAGAATCGATATGCCGTATATGTCAAAGCTCACCGGCAAAACCGAGCAGGAGCTGTTCGAGGATTTGAAGGGTGTTATTTTCCTCAACCCCATGCACATAAGCGAAGAGGACGGCAAGCCGAAGTATCTCCCTGCCGATGAATATCTCTCCGGCAATGTCCGTGAAAAGCTCCGTTGGGCAAAGCAGAGTGCGGAGCTCTACCCCGAGGATTACGGAGAGAATGTCCGTGCTCTTGAGGCGGTGCAGCCGGTTGACCTGACGGCAAGTGAGATTTCCGTAAGGTTGGGCGCAACATGGCTGCCTCCGGAAATCATTGAGGAGTTCATGTTTGAACTGTTCAGCACCCCACGCTACTGCCAGTGGAACATCCATGTTCACTACGCACAGTACACCGGCGAATGGAATGTGGAGGGAAAATCCTATGACCGCAGCAATGTAAAAGCCCACAACGCCTACGGCACCGGCAGAGTCAACGGCTATAAGATCATGGAGGAAACCCTGAACCTTCGTGATGTGAGAATCTTCGACTACATCGAGGACGGAAACGGCAGGAAAACGGCTGTGCTCAACAAGAAAGAAACCGCCATCGCACAGGGCAAGCAGGAGCTTATTAAGCAGGCCTTTGCAGACTGGATATGGAGCGATCCGGAACGCCGGGAGCAGCTAACCAAGCTGTATAACGAGAAGTTCAACAGCATTCGCCCCCGTGAGTATGACGGCAGCCACCTGAATTTCGTGGGAATCAATCCGGAGATCACGCTGAGGCCGCATCAGGTCAATGCCATTGCCCATATCCTCTACGGCGGCAACACCCTGCTTGCGCATGTAGTTGGGGCTGGGAAGACCTTCGAGATGGTAGCGGCGGCCCAAGAGAGCAAACGGCTGGGATTGTGTCAAAAAAGCCTGTTCGTGGTTCCCAATCACCTGACAGAGCAATGGGCGAGCGAATACCTCCAGCTCTATCCCTCCGCCAATATTCTTGTCGCCACCAAGAGGGACTTCGAGACCAAGAACCGCAAGAAGTTCTGCGGGCGCATTGCCACCGGCGACTACGATGCGGTCATCATTGGGCACAGCCAATTTGAAAAGATCCCCATGTCCCTGGAACGACAGCGTGCTATCCTGCAGCAACAGCTGGATGAAGTGCTGGACGGCATTTCTGAATTGAAGAAAAATCGTGGGGATAATTTCTCCATCAAGCAGCTGGAGCGAACCAAAAAAACGGTCAAGCAGAAGCTGGACAAGCTCAACGATCAGTCCCGCAAGGATGATGTTGTGACCTTTGAAGAGCTGGGCGTTGACCGTATCTTCATCGATGAGGCGCATTACTATAAAAACCTCGCCGCATTTACAAAAATGCGGAATGTGGGCGGCATCAGCCAAACCGAGGCGATGAAGTCCAGCGACCTGTATATGAAGTGCCGGTATCTGGACGAGCTGACCGGCGGCAGAGGCGTTGTGTTTGCCACCGGCACACCCATCTCCAACAGCATGGTGGAGATGTACACCATGCAGAAGTATCTCCAGTACGGAGCGCTGCGCAGGAATGACCTTCTCCACTTCGATGCCTGGGCCTCCACCTTCGGTGAGACGGTGACAGCCATCGAGCTCTCTCCGGAGGGCTATACTTTAGTAGGACGATAAATAATGCGTTTCTAAATTGAAAATA
>OIBS01000201.1_pt1 | contig 25384 bp, 26 predicted proteins | sample 1581081 | NCBI WGS metagenome assembly OIBS01 (sample SAMEA3882511, study PRJEB24775) | human gut metagenome | biome: human-associated habitat; feature: intestine environment; material: feces | place: Netherlands | collected 2009/2010 | reverse complement strand
TTGCAGCATCCAGTATTATCTGCGCTTTTGGCTTAGCATCTGCCGCACCTCGCTCACCGTATCGGCACTTAGAATTATGCGGTATTGCCATAAAGACATCTGGAAAAGTGAAAGGAACGTGGTTTGCGGCATGGCCAGCCATACAGGCAAAATTGATATGATCCGCGGCTCCATCATCAAATCGGCGGCACTGTTTGCCCTGCCGATCTGTGTGGGCAATATCTTGCAGCAGCTTTACGGCACGGTGGATACCCTTGTGGTGGGCAATTTCTGTGATTCCGCCGCACTGGCGGCGGTGGGCACCGCCACACAGCCAATGGAAATTCTGCTGTGCGTGTTTTTGGGCATCGGCAACGGGGCGTCCATCCTTGTTTCTCAGGAAATGGGCCGCCGCAATGCGGATGGGCTGCGCATGCTGGTACGCACGACGGTATGGTTTTTGTATCTGTGCGCCATCCCGGTCACGATACTGGCAATGTTTGTCGGCCCGGCGCTGCTGCGGCTGATGCAGGTCCCGGCAGATGCCTTTGATTATGCGGTGCTCTACCTGCGGATCACGGCGCTGGGCACCCTGGGAAACCTTGGCTATAACATGAACGCCGGTATCCTGCGCGGGCTGGGGGACAGCCGGTCCACCTTGCTGTTGCTGCTGATCTCCTGCCTGACCAATATTGTGTTGGATGTTGCCTTTGTGGCGGTGCTGGGCATGGGTGTGGCCGGTGCGGCGCTGGCAACCACCATTGCGCTGTATCTTTCCTGGCTGGCCAGCATCCTGTACGCCCGCCGCAATTACGAGGGTTTGCAATTTCCCCTGCTGCCCCATGGCTATGATAAGGCGCAGCTGGCGGCTATCCTGAAAGTGGGTGTGCCGCTGGGGCTGAATAACTCGCTGTACTCGGTGGGGCATGTGGCGGTGCAGGCTGTGTATAATATGCAGGGCTCGGTGTTTGTGGCCGGGTGCTCCATTGCAGGCCGCGTGACCGGCATTGCCGGTATTGCCATCACCTCGTTTTCTTCTGCCGCGGTGGTGTTTGCCGGGCAGAACCTGGGCGCGGGCAACTACCGCCGCTTGCAGCGGGGCGTGGTGCAGATCACCTGCGCTGCTGGTGTAGTTACATTACTGATTGGCCTGGTGGCTACTGTGTTCTGCCGCCCGCTGTTGGGGCTGTTCAGCAGCGACCCGGCGGTTCTGGATGCCGCAGTGCTCTATACCTGGTGGGTGCTGCCTTTTATCTGGACTTATGCGGTGTTCAACTGTATGATGAGCTTTGTCAACGGTACCGGCGCGGTCAAATATACCACGGTGGTCAACCTGCTGATCCTGTGGGCCGTGCGCATTCCGGCGGCGTATATCCTGCATGCGCTGGGGTATGGCACTTCCTCCATGGCCTGCGTTTCCCTCAGCTATGCCGTGGGCCTGGTGGCCATGCTCGGTTATTTTTTGACCCCGGAATGGGGCAAACTGCGCCGCAAGGCAAAGGAACTGGGGGACGCGGTGACGGCGGAAACAGAACCGACACTGTAAAATATAAAATCAATAAAAGTCTGCAGAGAACTCCCAAAATGACAGAACGAATCATCGGCAACCAAATCCGGCTGATTCCCTATTATCGGAATGATGCGGTGTCCCTGCCGTGGTATCGGGACAGGGACGTCTGGGTTCAAGAAAATAGATACGGAATGGTATGAATATCGGCTTTGAAAAGATTGTGGGGAATGGGCGGAGAAGAAGATAAAGCGGGAAGTAAATATGTCAACAGGAATCATGATTATTGGTCCGTCCGGAAGTGGAAAGACAACACTGGGGAAAGTGGTTGCTGAAAAATTGGGATATGCCATAACATAATGAGATATACGACAAGGCCCCGTTTGCGTAAACAGCAACTACCCAAAAAATAACCCGCCAGCGGGCAGCACAGATACGCTGCCGCCCGCTGGCGGGTTTGTGTGTTTTACAACGCTTTACTTCAAATCAATACCGGTACACAATGCCCTGCTTCACGGCGTTGGATGCTTGCTGCCCGGCCAGGCGGCTGGCGAGGGCCAGCGCAAAGGGGATGGCCGCACCCAGCGCTTCGCCGGTAATGATGTTGCCGTCCAGCGTGATGGGCAGGCCGGTGTACTCGGCCCCGGCGGCGGTCAGCTTATCTTCCATGCCGGGGTAAACCGTTGCCTTTTTGCCCTGCAAAATGCCGAACGCCGCCAACACAGACGGTGCGGCGCAGATTGCGGCCACGACCTTGCCTGCGGCGGCAAACTCGGTGCAGACCTTGCGCACCGTGGCATCGGCTTTCAGGTTGTCCACACCCGGAATGCCGCCGGGCAGGATGGCGGCATCAAAAGCGGAATAATCCAGCTCTTCGGCCAGGGCATCCGCCACAACGCTGATGCTGCGGGCAGATTTGACGATCTTTTCGCCGCCCACGGCAGCAATGGTCACTTCCACACCGGAACGGCGCAGCAGATCCACACACAAAAGGCCCTCGCACTCTTCCAGGCCGGGCGCAAAAAAGATAACAGCTTTGCTCATACAAAACACTCCTTTACAAAATAATACAATTTGAATAATATAAAACAAATATACAAATATGACCAAAACTCTTCTGAATAATACAATCTGGAAAATACAAATAAAATATACGAATTAAAAGGGGTGGAACCGCGCGACCAGCAGGCCAATGAACGGCAGGGGTGCGGCCCGGCGGCGCAGCGCCGTGATAAGCCCCACCAGCGAAAGCACATCTACCAGCAGCGTCAGGCTCAACGCAACCTGCTCCAGCACCGGAACAAACCCAAGCGCGGCACAGATGGTTGCCAGCATCAACACCATCAGCCCTTGGTTCAGGTGGAACCGTACAAATTCATCCTGCCGCCATTTGGTGCAGGCGGGAATCAAAATCAGGATGCTCAGGTAGCACAAAGCACCCATCCAGCGGGCCGTGCTGCTGACGGCGGGTTCTTCCGGCTGGGTGTGTTCCGCTTTGGCCGGTTCAGCAGGGGCAGCCGCGGGGGTGCTGCGCTTTTTCTTTTTACTCATACTTGCCACCAAACAAAAAGTCCATGCATGCAGGCACCTGCTTGGCCCAGCAGGCTTCGCAGTGGGTGCCGTCCGGCTGCATATAGGGGTCAACGGCGGCGCCTTTGCCCAGCAGTGCGCGGCATACTTCCAGCGCATTGGCGGTGTATTCGCCCAAAGCACCGGGCTTATCGCTCTCTTTTTCGCCCCAGCTCAGATAAACACGGGTGCCGGGGTGGATCGTGGCGTTGGCAATCTCCTGCCGCAGCTCCGGCATGCACAGCCGCACCGAGGGCGACAGGCACGCTGCTTTGGAAAACACTTTGTTGTAAGCGGTGATGGCGTACAGGCTCATCAGGCCGCCCATGCTGCTGCCGCCAATGGCCGTGTTGGCGCGGCCAGGCAGGGTGGGGTAGCGCTTGTCCATCATCGGCTTGAACTCTTTGGTCAGCCACTCCATGTATTCATGCCCGGTGCCCGTAATGCCGCCGAACCAGTCCGACTGGTAGGGACAGTATTCTTCCAGCCGCTTGTTGCCCTCGTGGTTGCACTCCGGTGCGGCAATGATCCAGTTGGGGTGGGCGTCACAGTATTCTTTCAGCCCCCAGCAGGTGCCGTATGTGGCGGTGGAGTCAAAAAACAGGTTGTGGCCGTCAAACATATAGAGTACGGGATATTTTTTGCCGGAAGTCTGCCAGTCATCCGGCAGGTAAACAAAAGTCCGGCGGGTCAGCCCGTACGGGGTAATGCTGACATCAAACGTTTCAACCATACAAAATCCCCCAATTCCAGCAGGGCAAACGCCCGGCCAAAAGATTGGTATTATTGTACCGCAAAAACCGATCTTTGACAACCGCCCGCAATCTGCCCGCTCTTGGTGGAAAACTGTTGTCATGATTTGTGTCTTGACACATGACAACTTCGGCGGTACAATGCTGAAAGATATCTGAGAGGAGCAAGAGTATGGGAAAGCTTAAGGAATTTTTGAAGCGCAAGGACGTTGTGTTCTCGGCGCATCGCTATGGCATCGATGCTATGGGCGCTATGGCTCAGGGCCTGTTTGCCAGTTTACTGATCGGCACCATCATTAAAACGCTGGGCGAGCAGATCGGCCTGCAGTTTTTGGTGGATGCCGGTACTTTCGCCCAGAGCGTGGCCGGGCCTGCTATGGCGGCTTCCATCGGTTACGCCCTGCACACCCCGCCGCTGGTGCTGTTCAGCCTGATTGCTGTGGGCAGCGCGGCCAACAGCCTGGGCGGTGCAGGCGGCCCCCTGGCCGTATACTTTATCGCCATTGTTTCGGCAGAGTGCGGCAAGCTTGTCAGCAAAGAGACCAAAGTCGATATCATCGTTACCCCGGCGGTCACCATTCTGGTGGGCACGGGTCTGAGTGTGCTGTTTGCCCCTGCCATCGGCGCGGCGGCTTCTGCGGTGGGCAGCGTGATCATGTGGGCCACTGAGCTGCAGCCCCTGCTGATGGGCATTCTGGTTTCGGTGCTGGTTGGCATTGCGCTGACTTTGCCCATTTCCAGCGCAGCCATCTGCGCGGCGCTCAACCTGACCGGTCTGGCGGGCGGCGCTGCCGTTGCGGGCTGCTGCGCCCAGATGGTCGGCTTTGCCGTGATGAGCTTTAAGGAAAACGGCGTGGGCGGTCTGGTCAGCCAGGGCATTGGCACCAGCATGCTGCAAATGCCCAACATCCTGAAAAAGCCCCGCGTGTGGCTGCCGCCAATCATTGCTTCCGCCATTACCGGCCCCATTGCCACCTGCGTGTTCAAATTGCAGATGAACGGCCCGGCGGTTTCTTCCGGCATGGGCACCTGCGGCCTGGTGGGTCAGATCGGCGTGTACACCGGCTGGGTGGCCGATGTGGCATCCGGCGCAAAAGCGGGCATCACCGCCTTTGACTGGGCAGGCTTACTGCTGGTCAGCTTTGTTCTGCCCGCCGTGCTGTGCGCGGTGCTGGGCGCGCTGTTCCGCAAAAAGGGCTGGATCAAGGACGGCGACCTGAAGCTGGACTAAGCCAATGGACGTTCAGGAAGTGTGGGCGCTGCTGGAACAGCACCAGGGCGAGCAATTTTATACCGCAAAATGCCTGCCGTTTTGCTATATCATCCGTGGCGGCGGCCCTGCAAAAGATTGCGACCCGCCAGGCAGCGGGGGAGGCCATCACCGGCCCCAAAAAGATTGGCTGCTATGGTGCCGGCTACTTATACCCGATGTTTTAAATCTGGGTATCATTCCACAACCTGAAACGGGCAAAGAAATTTAAGACAATCAAAGAACTTTTTCAGCAGTGCCGGGCAGATTTCTGCCCGGCACTGGCTTTTTTACTAAAAATCGACGGATAAAATTTAATATCGAATCTTAAAAATTGCCTTTACAAATCTCAAAACTGTGCTATAATAAGGCTATAGAACAAGGCATAATATACTGATGCAAAAAAACTTTGATTCAGAATAAATCTTAAACTATGAATAAGGAGAATGTTATGAACAAGTATGTTGGTACCCAGAGCGAGAAAAACCTGATGACCGCATTTGCGGGCGAATCCGAAGCACGCAACAAGTACACCTTCTTTGCCTCCGTGGCCAAAAAGCAGGGTTTTGAGCAGATCGCAGCACTGTTTTTGAAAACGGCTGATAACGAAAAAGAACATGCCAAGCTGTGGTTCAAGGAGCTGAACGGCATCGGCGATACCGCCGACAACCTGAAAGCCGCCGCCGCAGGCGAAAATTACGAATGGACCGATATGTATGACAGCTTTGCCAAGACGGCTGAGGAAGAGGGCTTCCCCGAACTGGCTGCCCGGTTCCGCCTGGTGGGAGCCATTGAAAAGCATCACGAAGAGCGCTACCGCGCCCTGCTGCGCAACATTGAAACGGCAGAAGTGTTTGCCAAGAGCGAAGTAAAAGTGTGGGAGTGCCGCAACTGCGGCCACATCGTGGTGGGCACCCAGGCCCCCGAAGTCTGCCCCACCTGCAATCACCCCCAGAGCTACTTTGAAGTCCACGCGGAAAATTATTGATGATGGAGAACCGCCCCGGAAAGCATAACTTTTCCGGGGCGGTTTTTGGTGTGGGAAAATGTATTTTATGGGGCTAAGAATGGGAAAAATAGTTGAGTGGGTGGTATCGCCCATAACGGGATTTCCCCTAAAGCCCCGGAACGCTCAAGACCGTTCCGAAACATTATGAATGATGCACGCTCTGCTGTAATGCCATGAACATTGCAAAAATTTGAAATATCTACATACCCAATTACCCAATGTTCCGGCGGGATCGGATGCCCCCATTCTACTGATATGATAAAGACAGATTGCCCAAGATTAAGGCTATTCCTGCCCCGCTGGATGATGCAAGTATCATCCCCTGCAAATTATTTGCAGCATTTATAAATGCGTGAACACTTCGTAGGGGGGGGGCGCACGTTGTGCGCCCGCCAACAACCTAAGGGTGATAGCGTTTCCACAAGGTATTGCACAAACCAAACATTCGCAGGCACACAATGCGCGCCTCTATGGGAATTTGCTCACCCGTAAAGAGTACATTTCCCAGGCAATCTACCGCTCATCAAACAAAAAATCTCCGCACCCCTTGCCAAACACAGCAGGTTGCGGAGATTTTTTATGCTATATTGTGATTTTGTTGAATCAGTTCGCGCTGGGGGCCTGGCTCAGGTCGGTGCCAAAATACTTCTCGCTGATCTCGGCAATGGTGCCGTCCTCGCGCAACTCATTGATAGCCTGGTTCAGAGCTTCGCGCAGGGTGGCGGTTTCATCGCCCTTGCGCACAGGGAAAGCAACCTGGGAAGCATCATTGGTCAAAGCCGCAATCTTGATGTTCGCATCGGGATGCTCTTTCAGGTAGTCAAAATAGGTTACTTCGGCGTTCAGGGTGGCATCCACACGGCCGTTCAGCAGCAGCTCAATGGTCTGGTTCAGGTCGTCCACGCCGGTGGTTTTGGCGCCATAGCTTTCGGCCAGTGTTGCATAGGTGCTGGAAATGGTGTTGGCGGTGGTCTTGCCGTTCAGATCCTCAAAGCTGTTGATGCTGTCATCATCGCTTTTTACAATAATGGCAGTGCGGATGTAGCAGTACGGGTCAGAAAAATCGTATTTCTGGGCGCGCTCTTCGGTAATTTCCACGCCGTTGGCCATGCTGTCATAGCGGCCGCCGTCCACGCCGGCCAGCAGGCCGTCCCATTCGCCCTCCACAAAGGTGGCCTTTACGCCAAGCTTTTCGGCAACCTTCTGGGCAACTTCAATGTCGAAGCCAACCAGCTGGTCGTTTTCGTCATGGTAGGTCCAGGGGGACCAGGTGCCCTCGGTGCCAAACACGATCTCGCCGCGCTGCTGAATCTGGGCCAGCAGATCGCCGGAGTTATCGGCGCTGGCAGCGGTTTCGCTGGAAGTATCCGCTGCCGGTGCAGCAGAGGACGCTGCGGAGGAACCGCAGGCGGACAGCAGGGCGGCTGCCAGTACGGCAGCGGTCAATGCTTTCAGTTTCATATGTGCTTCTCCTTGGTTATGCAAAAACTTTTATTTATCTTCCACCAGACGCAAAAAAGCGCGGGTGCGCTCCTCGCGTGGGGCGGTAAAAATCTCTTTGGCGGGACCCTGTTCCACCACAACGCCGTGCTCCATGAACACGACCTGGTTAGAAACGTTGCGGGCAAAGCCCATCTCGTGGGTCACGACCAGCATTGTCATGCCATCGGCGGCCAGGTCCCGCATCACGGCCAGCACTTCCACGGTCAGCTCCGGGTCCAGCGCGCTGGTGGGCTCGTCAAAATAGATGATCTTGGGGTCGGTGGCAATGGCGCGGGCAATGGCCACGCGCTGCTGCTGCCCGCCGGAAAGCTGATTGGGGTAGCTGGCACCGCGGTTGCCCAGGCCGACCTTTTCCAGCGCTTTTTGGGCGCGGGCTTCGGCCTCATCCCTGGGCATTTTGCGGGCAACAATCAACCCTTCGGTCACGTTCTGCAGTGCGGTCTTATTCAAAAACAGGTTGTAATTCTGGAACACAAACGCTGTGTGGCGGCGGGCTTCGTACATCTCAGTGCGGCGCACATGGCCCAAATGGTAGGTCTGGCCGTCCAGCACCATAGTGCCGTCCTCGGCCTGGTCCAAAAAGTTGGCGCAGCGCAGCAGCGTGGTCTTGCCGGAACCGGAAGGCCCGATCAGCGAAACAACCTCGCCCTTGTGCACCGTCAGGTCCACGCCTTTCAGCACATCCAGCGTGCTGAACGATTTGCGGATTCCGGTGATTTTCAGCATCTCCTGCATGGCGGCACCTCCTCAGGAATTCTGGCTGAAGCCCTTGGCGTTCAGCTTTTTTTCGCCCCAGCGCTGGACCTGCGTCAGGATGGTGGAGAACATCAGGTAGATAAAGGCAACTTCCAGATAAAGCGGCAGCGATTCATAGGTGCGCGCCACAATGCGCTGGGTGGCCATAAACATCTCGGTTACCGTAATGTTTGCGGCAAGGGAGGTATCTTTGAGCAGGGAAATCAGCGAGTTGAACAGCGGTGGGAACGCCGTGCGCAGTGCCTGCGGCAGCACAATACGGCGCATCGTCTGCAGATAGGTCATGCCAACGCAGTACCCGGCTTCCATCTGACCAGCGGGAACAGATTCCAGCGCGGCGCGGATGGTCTCGGCGCAGTAGGCACCCTCATTGATGGCAAAGCAGGCCACAGCAGCCGGGAACGGGTCGATCAGTACGCCAAGGCTGGGCAGGCCGTAAAACACCACGAACAGCTGTACCAGCACCGGGGTGCCGCGGATGACCCAGACATAAAACCGGGCAAGTTGCCGCAGAACGGGGATTTTGGCGGTCTGCACAAGGGCAGTAATCAGCGCAATGACCAACGCAAGCGCAAAAGAAATGATCGTAAGCGGCAGGGTGACCGTAAGGCCGTTAATTAAAATATTAGGAAAAGAGTCAATCAAAATGCCGACCAGACGTGTATTCACAGCGGAGTCCTTTCCGTTTTTGCAAAACAAGATAAAAATAGACAAACTACCCATTATTATACTAGGGTATGGGAGAAAAAGCAAATTAAATCTGCTTCATAAAATAAAGCAGAATACAAAATGGCAGGCAAAAACACAAAAGCCCGCTTGAAAAGCGGGCTTTTGTGCATAGAGGGGTGGGAAAGTATATAAAGGTCAGAAGATGGTAATGTAATAAATGGGAACTTAAAGGGGTTATACTCTGTTTTTCTCTTTCTTGTTACAAGTACATTATAACCTTGATTATTAAAATGTCAAATGCAATACTTGCAATTTTGTTTTGCTTTTATTATAATGATGCCCAGATAACTTAAAATAATTCAGCATATGCACAGAAAATGAAAGGGTTTTCGGTTTTGTAATGCCATACAAGGTTTATTTGCTTTATTTTATTTTTATTGTGCTCATTGACTAAAACTGACAGGAAGTGACTCGACATGGATGAATTAGACAGCAAAATCATCCAGCTTATGATGCGCAACGCCCGCATGCCGGTCAAGGAAATCGCCAAACAGGTCAACCTGACCAGTCCGGCGGTGTCCAGCCGTATCCACCGCATGGAGCAGGAGGGTATCATCGGCGGCTATACCGTGCGCCTGCACCACCCCGGCGAGAATAACCGAGTCCAGGCGTTGATTTCCATCCAGACGGCGGCATCGGAACGGGACCATTTCCTTAAAATGATCCAGGGCGAACCGCAGATCCTGCAGTGCTACCGCGTGACCGGCAGCTATAACTTTATCGTCAAGGTCAGCTGCCCTGGCATTGATGCACTGGAACACCTGCTGACCCACCTGCAAAAGATGGGCAACACCAACACCCAGATCATTCTTGCCACACCGCTGGACCGCAGTCTGAGCCTGGAAGGGGACGTATAAATGGAATTGCATATTTGTAAACAATGCGGTCTGGTGGCTCCCAAGGGAACTACCGTCTGCCCGCGCTGCGGCCGTGCGCTGCCCCCCACCAAAGCAGAAGCCAGCCGCCCGCGCTATACCATCCATGTGGACCCGAATATGGTTCAATACTGGGATGATGAAGACGAGGATGAATTTCCGCTGAAAGAGGATCCCTTTTTCATGTGGTATGGGGGCGAGCAACAGGAAGAGATGGGCACTGGGCATTACCTTGCAACGCTGCTGTTGTTTGCCATCCCGGTGGTGGGCCTTATCATGATGATTTACTGGAGCCTTTGCGGCAGCAAATGGGAGGAACGCCAGAAGCTGGCCACTGCCTGCATGATCAAGCGGCTGGTGGGGGATCTGGTCATTCTGGCCCTGCTGATTGCGGCGCACAGTGTGATCGTTGGCCTTTCTTACATGCCCATCCTGCTTGGCGGTATGGGCTATTAAAAGGAGGGAAGCATAGTGAAAGTAAGCGTGATTATCCCCAATCTGAATGGTGCTGGCTGGCTGCGGGATTCCATCGAATCCATCTGGGCGCAGACTGAGCAGGACTTTGAGCTGATCGTGATCGATAACGGCTCCACCGATGAAAGCCTCGAAATTGCTCGCAGCTACTGCGGTAACCCCCGCTACCACCTGATCGAAAACAGCGAGAATACCGGTTTTTCCCATGCTGTCAACCAAGGCATCGCCATGGCCAAAGGCGAGTATATGGCCTTGTTCAATAACGATGCCTTTGCCGAACCGAACTGGTTGGAAGAGCTGCTGAAAACCGCTGAGAGCGACCCGAAGATTTTTGCGGTATCCAGCCTGATGCTGCGCTATTACGAGCCGGAACTGGCCGATGACGCCGGAGATTATGTGACGATTCTGGGCTTTGCCTGCAAGCGCGGCGACGGCCTGAAAGCCAGCCGCTACCAGAAGCCCTGCCGTATTTTTTCTGCCTGTGGCGGCGCAGCACTGTACAGAAAATCCATTTTGGATAAAATTGGCGTTTTTGACGAATTGTTTTTTGCCTACTATGAGGATGTTGACCTCAGCTGGCGCGCCAACAATTTTGGTTATAAAAACGTCTATTGCCCCACCGCAAAGTGCCGCCATATCTGCGGTGCCACCACCGGCGCGGTGCGGTATAACCCATTCAAAAGCATTCAGAGCGGCCGCAACAGCATTCTGCTGCCCTACAAAAACCAGCCGGTGGTCATGCTGGTTGTCAATTTTATCCCCATGCTGCTGGGCTATTTGTTGAAAGTTATCATGTTCCGTCACCGCGGTTTCGGCAATGATTATGCCAAGGGCTATGCGGAAGCCAAGATCGCCCTGCCCAAAATCAAAAAGCCCAAATTTTACTGGCGTAATCTGCCTAACTATTTATGGTGCGAGGGCAGCATGATCGTTGGGCTGTTCCGCTACCTGGTCTACCGCGTTCAGCGCGCGCTGAAAATTACCTGAAAGATAACGGAAGCAATAGAATAAAATAAAGCATGTGATTTCCCGCCCGACAAAGGTGGAAAAAGCACATGCTTTTTGTATTTGTGGAATCGTGTTATATCTAAATATGTCTATATTCTGTAGAGAAACGTAGGGGTACACACGAACATGTGGCTGATGAGGCAAGGCCCGATGCGCGGGACGATGCAAGCATCGTCCCCTACAAATTTTGGCCAGGGCCATCACAATTTTGCAATGCGCAATAAGGCAGAGTTGGAAGAAACCCTACAAATGCTTGCTGGGGTTTCGTGGATATTCGTTATTTTCTCCCGCGCTGCAATTCGATCCAGGCCAGGTCTCCGCGCTCCAGGCCGTGGATCAAAACCTCGGCAGTGGCAATGTTGGTGGCAACGGGGATGGCGCGGGTATCGCACAGGCGCAGCAGGGTAACGGCGTTCGGCTCATTGGGCCGGGCGTTGACGGGGTCGCGGAAAAACAGCAGCATATCAATTTCGCCGCAGGCAATCATGGAGGAAATCTGCTCGGCACCGCCGCGTGCACCGGGGTACAGGCAGCGAACCGGCAGCCCACAGGCATCGTGTACCACTTTGCCCGTCACGCCGGTGGCAACCAGTTCGTTCTGAGACAGAATACGCACATAGGCTGTGCAGAACTGGGCCAAAAGCTCTTTGCGGGAATCATGGGCAATCAATGCGATCCTCAAGGTGGGTGCCTCCTATAATTATAATTATTTATATAATATCATAGAATAGATTGCTGAAAAATGCAAGCCACCTTTGGTTAAACCACCCGCTAACCCCGAAAAAGCGTGCAGTGTTACCAAAAAACTTTATACGATTTTGGCAAAACCGCTTTGTGCGAATGTGCTATAATATGTACAATAAATACATAACCTGTAAGGCACCAAAAGCGCCGCACAGGCAAAGGAGGAAAAACGCTATGAAAAAATCCGCACAGACCGTCATTCGGGAAGGCGCCTGCTATACTATCGCTGCCGCCAATGGCCGCGTGCTGGAAGTTGCCGATTTCAACACCGAGAACGGCGCATCCATCCGCCTGTGGAGCTATGAGGGTCAGCCCTGGCAGCAATGGATTTTTGAGGAAGCCGCCGAAGGCCAGTACCGCATCAAAAACCGCTTTACCGGCAAGGTGATGGACCTGGCCATGAGTGGTGTTGTGAACGGAACCTGGGTGCACCAGTGGGAGAAAACCACCGGCAAGGGCCAGCGGTGGGAGATTGTTCCCGCCGATGGCGGCAAGGCCAAGATCCGCAATGTGCTGGCTGATAAGGTCATTGACCTGGTAGGCATGCGGGTCGATAATGGTACCCAGGCCCAGATCTGGCAGGATGTGTTTGGCGAAAACCAGCTGTGGAGCATCCAGCCCGTGCCGGATAAGCTGTTGCAAAAGGATATGCCAAAGCCGGAACCCAAGAAAACGGCCCCCAAGTCCACCCGCACCCAGACCGGCACCGGCCGCGCCAAAAAGACCGGCGGCAAAGGCGGACGCCGCGCAGCCAAGTAAAGCAGAGAAAACCGAATAAATAAAATTGAAACAGCCCGCTCATCCGGCAACAAACGGATGGACGGGCTGTTGCGGTTACATTTTGAAAGCCAAACTTTACTGGCGGATCATGCGGTAGCCAACGCCGATGTGGGTCTGGATATAGCGGGGGTGGCTGGGGTCTTCCTCAATTTTTTTGCGCAGCGTTGCCATAAATACGCGCAGGGACGGCGTATCCGATGCGGCCGGGCTGCCCCAGACTTCGTTCAGCAGATAGTTGTGGGTCAGCACTTTGCCGGTGTTCTTGGCCAGCACGCAGATCAGCTTGTACTCAATGGGGGTCAGGTGAATCTCCGTTCCGCCGCGGTACACACAGCCTGCGGCATAGTCAATGCGCAGTTCTCCGTTCTCGTATATGCTGGCCTGGTCACCTGCGCGGGAAGTATCATACCGCACACGGCGCAGCGCCACGCGCAGCCGGGCCAAAAGCTCCTCTACGCTGAACGGTTTGGTCAGGTAATCATCTGCACCGGCATCCAGGGCGGATACTTTGTCGGCATCATCACTGCGGGCCGAAACCACCAGAATGGGCACGTTGCTCCACCCGCGAATCTTGCGGATCACATCAATACCGTCCATATCCGGCAGGCCAAGGTCCAGCAAAATTACATCCGGCCGTGCCGAAGCAGCTTCCAACAGGGCACCAGCTCCGTTCTGTACACGGTGGTACTGATAATTGCGGGTTTCCAGTGTGGTGGAGATCAGCCGTGCAACAGCCAGGTCATCCTCCACCACAAGGATCAGCGGTTTATTCATACAGGGTCACCTCAGTTCGCGGGAGTGTAAAACGGAAGCAGGCACCGTGCGGTGCAGCGTTCTGTACATCGATCACACCGCCATGGGCGGCAACAATGGAACGGCACAAGGCCAGCCCAAGACCCAGCCCGCGGCGGCCATCGCTGCGGGTTTTGCCAAGGGTATAAAACATATCAAACAGCTTGTCCCGGCTTTCTTCCGGGATGCCGGGGCCGTCATCCGTTACGCAGATGCGGACAAATTTACCCTCCGGCGCGGCGAAAAGCTCGATGCGGGAATGTTCGGGGGTATATTTGATGGCGTTGTTGATGAGGTTCACCAGCACCTGCTCGATCAGCTGGGCGTCCATATCGGCCATCAGCAGGTCATCCGCCACGTTGGTCACAATGGTGTGGCGGGCGGCGTCATGGTCTAAATGAGTCAGTACATCGTCAAAAATGTCTTGAATCAGCTCCGGCTGAATGCGCAGGTTTACCTGGCCGTTCTCCATCCGGGTGATGGAAAGCAGATTTTCCACCAGATGGTTCAGCCAGTTGGCGTCCTCATAAATTGCGGCAGAAAGCTCCCGGCGCTTTTCCTCGGTCAGCAGGGGATTTTTCTCGGTCAAAATCAGCGCGTTGCCGGAAATGCTTGTCAGCGGGGTGCGCAGGTCATGGCTGATGCTGCGCAGCAGGTTGGCGCGCAGCTGTTCCTGGCGGGCGGCTTCCTCAATTTCGCGCCGGGCGCGGTTGGAGGCTTCTTTTTCCAGCGCCAGGGAACACACATCCAGGATGGATAATGCCAGATTGTGCTCATAGGTGCTGAACTCATGCAACGCCGGGCAACTGCGGTAATCCGTCTGGCTGGGAGGGGGCAGAATCAGGGTTCCCGGTGCAATGTGCTCCGGCGCGGGGGCAAAGCAGACCGGGCGCTCCAACAGCTTGCCCAGCTGGGTGGCCGTTATCCGCAGAATGGTGTCAGGGTCCTCGGCCCCCAACAGGCTGCGGCTGGCTTCCAGCAGCACCTGCGAAGCATAGGCTTTGCGCTCGCTTTGGGCGGCCTGTACCTTGATACGCCCCGTCAGCGAGGAGCAGAGCAGCGAAACGCAGAGCATGACCACTGCCGTTACCATGTCGTCTGACCGGATGCGGAACTGCATAAAGGGGTCAATGAACATATAGTTGACCAGCATCACCGAGAACAGCGAAGCCACAACGCCGTACACCAACCCCGATGTAAAGACGTTGATATACATGACGCCCAGGATATAGGTCAGGATATAGTTGGAAGAAACAAAATCCAGCCGGAAAAATACCCAGCTTGTCAGCGTACACAGCGCAAGGACCAATGCGGTCAGGGCGAAGTCCCGCAGCCAAAGCAGGGCAGGTTCGCGTTGCGGCATGGGTGCAGGCTCCTTTCCACTACAGGGCAGGGAATGCGGCAAGGCGGCCCAGCACTGTATTTATCCTATGGCAACACCGCACAATTCCCGCCTTGCGGCTTAAGCACCGCTCCGGCAGCTGCGGCACGGCATCTGCCGCACCTCGCTCGCCGTATCGGCACTTAGAATTATGCGGTATTGCCCTATTATAACATATTGCCGAACTCTTTGATACAAACGAAATAATCTTTATATAAATTTAATGTAGGCCTACCCTATCCGCGGCAGCCCCGGCACTTTTTTGTACGCTGGGCGGGGCATTGGTTGAAATCAGGCCGCAAATCGGTTATACTATTTTGTAATAATTGGATTGTTCTGCCCTGCGGGCGGTATTGCCATATAAAAAGGAGTGTTTTTACAATGTCCCATACCGTTATGGTGACCGGTGCCGATGGCTTTATCGGCAGCCATCTGGCCGAAGAGCTGGTAAAAAGCGGCGAGAAAGTGCGTGCTTTCTGCCTGTATAACTCGTTTGGTTCCCTGGGCTGGATTGATACCCTGCCCCCGGAGATCCGCAATGAAATGGATATCTTTATGGGCGATGTACGTGACCCCAACGGCGTGCGTACTGCCATGCGCGGGCAGGAGCGCGTGTTCCATCTGGCTGCCCTGATTGCCATTCCGTTCAGCTACCACAGCCCGGACAGCTATGTGGATACCAACATCAAGGGCACCCTGAACGTGCTGAACGCCGCCCGCGAGCTGGGCACCCAGCGCGTGATGGTTACTTCCACCAGCGAAGTATACGGCACCGCCCAGTATGTGCCCATTGACGAGCACCACCCGTTCCAGGGCCAGAGCCCCTACTCTGCCACCAAGATCGGCGCGGACCGCCTGGCCGAAAGCTTTTACCGCAGCTTTGACCTGCCGGTTTCCATTGTGCGTCCCTTCAACACCTATGGCCCGCGCCAGAGCGGCCGCGCCATCATCCCCACCATCATCACCCAGCTGCTGGCCGGCCAGCAGGAAATCAAGCTGGGCAGCCTGACCCCCACCCGCGACTTTAACTATGTCAAGGACACCGCCCACGGCTTTATGGCCATTGCGGACTGCGATGCCGCCATTGGCCAGGAAATCAACATTGCCACCGGCGTGGAACATTCCATCGGCGATTTGGCCAATGAGCTGATTGCCCAGATCAACCCCAGCGCCAGGATCGTCTGCGAAGCCGAGCGCCTGCGCCCCGAAAAGAGCGAGGTCAACCGCCTGCTGGGCGATGCCACCAAGCTGCGCACCCTGACCGATTGGAAACCGCAGTATACCTTTGAACAGGGCCTTGCCGAAACCATTGAGTTCCTGCGCGGCAACCTGGACCAGTACAAGGTCGGCCAGTACATTCTGTAAGGCCGGTTGTAAGGGAGTTTTATGCCAATAAAATTACAAAAGCTGCCCGCCGCTGTGCGGTGGGGGCTGGCTGTGCTGTGCGCCGCCGTGTGCGGCGTGTTGTGGGCCTATTACTGGCGGGTGTTCTTTGGGCTGGATAACCGTGTGTTCCCCCTGGTGGTTACACTGGGGTGTGCGGCCTTTCTGGAAGTATGCCTGCTGGCCGGGTATTGTGTGCGGCGGTTTGCAAAAGGATTTGCGGCAAAAGGGGCCGTGTGCATCTTTTTGTGCGGGCTGCTGTTTGCATTTGCCAACCCGCCGCTGCAAACGCCGGACGAAGCCGACCATTACCTGCGCACCTATGCCATCTCCACCGGGCACTTTGATTTTGATGCTTCCCGCACCTACCCGGACGATGTGGCATACCTGCTGGAAGCGTTCCCCGGTGCATGGGTGAATGCGCATACCTCTGCCGGTGTGGGCACTGACCCCGATACCGGGGCGGAAAAAGCCTATAACACCGCGGGCTATGCCCTGAAGCAATACGGCAAGGACGGCGTAGTGCAGAGCATGGCGGACAGCTTTGCCCTGTACCTGGCGCACGATGTGCGGGATTCTGTGCCGGACCCAGTCAGCGAGCCGGTCAGCTTTCTGGTCATTCCATTCCTGCCGGGCGCGGTCGGTATGGCGCTGGCACGCCTGCTGGGCTTTGGCGCGCTGGGCTGCCTGTATGGCGGGCGCATCGTCAACCTGCTGGCCTACACGCTGTTGTGCGCGTTGGCGCTGGCCAAAGCGGAGCGTTACCGCCCGGCCTTTGCGGCCATTATGCTGCTGCCGATGTCGCTTTTTATGGGGGCATCACTGAGCTATGATGCAACCCTGCTGGGCTGCTATTACCTGATGCTTGCCCTGCTGACCCGCAAGGAGTGGGACACCCAAACGGCGGGCATTTACACCGCCGCCTGCATCTTTGTCAATATCGCTAAACCGTACCTGAACCTTTTGTGGGTGCTGCCTATCTTTTTGGTGGCAAAGCGGGAATGGCACGCCAAGGGACGCCGCCCGCTGTGGGCGCTGGGCGGCTTTGGCGGTGCTATGGCCGTTACCCTGCTGACGGAATGGTACGGAACGGCGTTCCGCCATAACTATCCCATCATTGAGCGCCAGGGCGGCAGCACGGTAAACGGCGGTGAACAGCTGGCCTTTGTGCTGCGCAACCCTCTGCGGACCATTGCTGCGTTCTGGGGGACCCTGGGAGAGAATGATTTCTTTATTGGGCAGCTCGGCCTGTTCGGCTGGAAGGACCTGCCCATCAGCTTTTTGAACCTGACCGGCCCGCTGGTGCTGCTGTTGGCCGCCCTGCTGGCTGCTGCGCAGCCAAAACGCGCCAATGCGTTCCCCACCCGCCGCCGCGTGGGCGGGGCGGCGCTGCTGGCGCTGGTGTACGCCGCCGGTGCCATGGCAGCCATGTATATCACCTATACCCCGGTGGGCATGGTGCGCATTGTGGGGCTGCAGGCGCGGTATTTCCTCTGCGTCTGGCTGGCATTGCTGCCCGCCCTGGCCGTGCTGCTGCGCAAAACCATCCGCCCCGCCATCACGGAAGAAAAGGCCGAAGCGGCCATCATCCCGCTGTGTGCCTGCTATGCCGTTTTTGGCGCTGTGCTGCTCTTCCAGCATTACTTTGTGGGGCCGGTGTACGTCGTATACGCGTGAGCTGGCTTACGCGTATATGAGAGAATAGTTAAAAATAATGGCGGTGTGCCTGCGGCACGATCAAATCTGCGGTTTTTCGCGGCTTTTGCGTGATAGTCTTCGGGTATAGAATCAGCCTTTATATGCTATCTTGCCCCAATTTTCTGAGCCGCCCACCGGGCGGCAATCCACCGCTAATGATTCATTGCTAATTGCTAATTACTAATTTAATTCTGATTCCGGGAGGTGCTGTACCGTGCAGATTGTATTCGGCCTGCTGTTTTTGCTGTTCTTCTCCGCATGCTGTCTGTGCGTGGCGGCATGTACCCGGTTCGATGCCGCCCTGCTGCCGCTGCCCGCCTTGTGCGGGTCGGTCGTGGTGCTGTATCTGCTTTCCCTGCTGGGGCTTTTGCAGTTCGGCCATTTTATCATCATGGCGGTCTGGCTGGCCGGCGGGGTCTACTTTGGGGTGCGTGCCGGGTGGCGGGCTATCCGGCGGGCGCTGTTCAGCCCCGGCTTTTTGCTGTTTGTGGGCGGCAGCTGTTTTTTGTGGGTGCTGTTTGCTTTGCAGCAGCCCATGTTTACCCAGTGGGATGAATTTACCGCCTGGGGCCTTGCCCCCAAGATGGTGGCGGAGCGCGCTGCGCTGTATGTGGCGGATCCCATCAACCTGACGGCGAGCTTTACCTACCCGGCAACCAGCCTGGTTTCCTATCTCTTCCAGCGCGTACCGGGCCAGTTTTATGAATGGCAGTGCCTGGCCGGGCTGGATATTTTGTTCCTGGCCTGCATTGCCCCGGCGGCAGCCATGCCGCGCAAAAGCTGGGCGGGTGCTGTGTTGGTGTTTGCTGCGGGCTTTCTTCTGCCGTTCTTTTTCAGCGTGGTTCCGGCGGGCACCCCATCCACCATTTACGCCAACGCCATGGCGGATACCCCCCTGGCGCTGCTGTTTGGCGGAACCCTGTGCCTGTATGCCGCGGCGGGCGGGCGCAAAACCGGCTTTTTTGCCTGTGCCATGCCACTTGCCGTGCTGACCATGACCAAAGATATCGGTTTTGCCTATGCCTTGATCGTTACGTTCCTGATCGGGCTGGATCAGCTGTTTGGTACGCCGCACCCGGATACAAAGCCTGCCCGCATTTTCGGCGTATCGCTGGCAAAATGCAGTATTCTGGCGGCGGTGGTGCTGGCGGTGTTTATCAGCTGGAACCGCTATACCGCCGCCGTGACCCCAACCGAAACCACTGGGGCCAGCGTGGGCAGCGCGGGCCTGAGCTATGGTGCTGTGCTGACCGGCGGCATCAAGCAGCTGCTGGGCATTGGGCGCGAAGAACGCTTTGCCCAGATCATGCAGAGCATGGGCCAGGCATTTTTGTACCGCCGCGTCTGTTTGGTGGGCGCGCCCATCATGGCCGTCAGCTGCATTCTGCTGCTGTTCACGGCGGCCTTTGTGGCAGCGCCTGCCGGTGCCGCACGCCGCCGCACCGTGGTTGGCTTTGTGGGCGGGGCGTTCTGCTTTGCCGCGCTGTATCTCTTCCACCTGATTTTGTACTTCTACAATTTCTCAGAGGCCGAAGGCTCCGCCTTGAAGGACTATGAGCGTTATATCGCGCCCTACCTGCAGGGGTGGATGCTGTACGGCTTCTGTGTGCTGGGCTTTGCGGTGGGGCAGGGCAGCGGCGCGGCGCAGCGGCTGGGCCGTGCGGCGCTGGGGCTGGCCGCTGCGGCAGTGCTGGGTATTTTTGCCTGGCGCGGCGTGCCCGCAGCCGGGTTCTGGACCAACGCCAACAGCCTGTACACCCTGCGCCGCGATGTAAAGAACCGCGCTGAAGCAATGAACACCGTGCTGGACTGGCCGGACCGCGTGCTGGTCATCAGTCAGGGCGATGATGCCACCCGCTGGTATTACTACAAGTATGAGCTGACCGCCAAAGTGGTCAACGGCTATGGCGGTACCTGGTGGGGCAACGATGATTATTCCAGCCGGTGGGACTCCGACTTTATGAACCTGGTGGAAAGCCTGAACTGGACCTTGTATGACTTTGAGGCGGTCTGCACCGCAGACTCTCTGACCGCCTATATGGAAGAAAAGCAGATCGACTACCTGCTGATCGACCGCGCGGACGACTATCTGGAGCGGGAGTTCAGCAGCCGGTTCGAAGGCGGGCTGAAAGCGAATATGCCCGCAACCCTCTATCGGTTTGAAGGCCGCAGCAAGCCTATCGCCTTTACCCCGGTGGCTGTGGCAGAAAGCGGGGTGGTACAATGAAAGATAAACGCCCAACCAAGCGTTTTGCCGCCCCCGCCCGTGCGGGCCGCCCGCTGCGCCCCCAGCAGCTGCTGATATTGGCATATGCCGCCGCTGTTATTGTGTGGCTGGTGTACGTGCTGGTGGGCAGCGCTGTGATGCTGAACCATAAAGCAGACGGCACTATGATGACCTGCACCCTGACGGCGGATGACCTGGAATTTGAAAGCTTTGTCAATTATGATGACGATGAATGGCATACCGCGCCGGTGGATGAACCCGGCTGGTATCTTTCCACCGACAACGACCCGCACATCATCTGGCGGGGCGAAGCCTGGCTGGAAACGGTGGAGCTGGACGCCGTGCACTACCTGCCGCCCGGCAGCGCAGCATTGTATTACCTGCGCCCCGGCCAGACCGAGTACAGCGAGACCCAGAAAGTTTTTGCCCGCGTGAGCGGCGAAAACCAGTATACCTTTGACCTGGGCGGCCTTACCGTGACCGGGCTGCGCATTGACCCGGACAGTGTGGGCGGCGTGCCTACCCGGCTGGACGGCGTGGTGCTCAACCCGGTGCAGCCGTGGTACCTGCGCTTTGTGCCAAACGGCGGCCAATGGCTGCTGCTGTTGTTTGCCCCGGCTGTGGGGGCTGCGTTTGTCTGCCTTGCCGTTGATGTTTTCCGCAAAAAGTAAAAAAGAGCCCTGTGGGGCGGTGCGCCCATGGCTTGGGGGCACACCCGCAGGGCTTTTATGTTGTATAAAATGGTGATTCTATGGAGTTGCTTTGCATCTTTGCCGCGCTGGCGGTGCTGTTTTTGTTCTGCGCGTTCCTAACGCTCAAATGTAACCTGCATGCTGCGCTGGCCCCGCTGACCGCGCTGGGCATTGCCGTTGCCTGGCTGACGGCTGCGGGCATGGCAAACCTGCTGCTGCCCGGCACTGTGCTGCTGTGGGCGGTGTTTGTGGGCAGCGGCGTGTGGGCGCTGGTGCCCCACAAAGGCCAGCGCCCGGCCTACCGCCGCCTGGTTACACCGGGGGCGGTGCTGTTCTGGGGCATGGCGCTGGCATTTGCGGTGTACTTTTTCATCCGCCAGCCGCTGGCAACCAAGTATGATGAACTCAGCCTGTGGGCTACCGCCGTAAAGGTGACCAAAGCGGATAACCGCCTGTATGCCCTGGCTATCCTTGGAACCCCCTGGCCCCAGACCCAGAACCCCGGCCTGCCGCTGCTCTCCTACTTCTTCCAGTTTTTGGGCCATTATGCAGACTGGAAGATCTATGTGGCGTATGATGTGCTGGCCGCCGCCGTGTTTGCCGCGGTGCTGGGCGGGCTGAACTTCCGCCAGTACCGCATTGCGGTGCCGCTGGCAGCAATCTGCTGGTTTGCCCCCTGGTTTTTGACGGTGTATAACCATACGATCTATCTGGATACCACTTATATGACCGCCTATGGCGATGTGCCCGCGGGCCTTGCACTGGGCGGCGCTGTGGCGCTGTGGCTGGCGCTGCGCAAAACCGGCGGCCCCAAGTGGGCCGTACTGCCGGTACTGGCGCTGGCGGCCAACATCAAGGCCAACACCTTTGTGCTGTCCCTGGTGGCGGCGGGGCTGATGGCTGTGGATGCCTGGCTGTTTGCGGAGCACCCCTTCAAAAAGGGCCTTGCCCGCCGCACCGGCTTTGCCATTGCCTGCTTTGCCGCGCCCATGCTGATCTATTATTTCTGGAACATCCGCTATGTGGGCATTCTGGTTGCCAAAAGTGCCAGCGAGGGCGGCACCGGCGAAACCAGCGCCCCCTTGTCCGCTGTGGTCATCAACGGCATCAAGATTTTGCTGGGCCAGCCAGTGGAGGGCTTTTACGCCGAGCGCCAGAGCCAGTTCACCCAAGCCATGGCCGATATGGGCCACCAGTTCTGGACTTCGGATGGTCGGCTGAGCATGATCGGCCAGGGCCGCAATGTTGTGGTGCTGATTCTGCTGGTGTTCTTGGTGGCGGCCATCTGCGCCAGAGGCCGCCAGCTCAAGCTGCGCATTGGCTGCATCGGGGTGCTGTCCCTTGCATGCTTTGTGGGGTATAACCTCATGCTGGCGCTCAGCTATGGCTTTATTTTCAAGCCGGATCAGGCCGTGGGGCTGGTGGATTATAACCGCTATATCTATACCTACTATATCGGCTGGTTCTTTATGGCGCTGGCCTGCTGGAGCACCGCCCTGCAAACCGCGGATGGCGAACAGAAAGCCCCGGCCCGCCGCTGGATTGCCCTGGCGGGCCAGGCCGGTGTTCTGCTGATGGCCGCCGCCATGCTGGTGCGGGTGAACGGCATGATCCTGCCGCAGCTTTCGGTGCTGGGCTTCTCGGATGGCGAATTCGCCGACCGCAAGACCGCCCGCGCCGAAGCTGACTGGCTGTGCAGCGATTACCTGAACGAAAACGACCGCGTGTTTTTTGTCAGCCAGGGGGATAACGGCGAACACTGGTTCTCTGCCGTGTTTGATTTTTACCCCGTCCTGGTGGATTACTCCGGCGTGGGGGCCACGCAGGAGGGCGGCGGCGGAACCTTCGGCCTGCCGGAGCTGGAACCGCAGGAGGAAGGCGTGAAGCAGCGCTACTACCACCCCTACACCGCTGAACGCCTGGATGAAACCGTGCGTGCCAACGGCTGTACGGTGCTTTACCTGCAAAAGATCGACGATATCTTTGTGCAGAGCTATCAGAACCTGTTTACCGACCACCTGGCCGCTGCGCAGGCGGGGCAGACCCTGCTCTACCGCGTAACGGATGCCGGGTATGAGCCGGTCACAATGCAGATGAGCAAGGAGGCGGCCCAATGAAAGAGATGACATGGAAAAGCCGCCTGAACCGACTGTTTGCCCATCGCTTTGCCTTGCCGGTGCTGTGCTGGTGCACGGCGCTGGTGTTCTGGCTGGTGCAGGGTGCGGTGGCCTTTGCGGGGGACAGCTCCGCCAAGGCAAAAGGCACCCTGACTGAAACCTCGATCCCCATTGAAAGCTGGCAGCTGGCCGAGCTGACCTGGGGGGAGCTGGGGGAGAACAGCGCACCCCAGGGCCAGCTGATTACCACAGGCGGCGACCCGCAGATGATTTTGGAGGATGTATCCGGCCGCGTGGTGCGTACCGTGAGCTACAACGTGGAGTTTGACGGCGATTCCCGCGAAATGTGCCTGTATTACACCACAAAAACGGGGGAGCCCTACAGCCAGGATCGCCGCGTCTTCCCCAAAGTGCTGGCAGACGGCACCTATGTGTACACCCTGCCGCGCACCCAGATCGTGGCACTGCGGCTGGATCCCTGCAGCCCCGATGAAAACAAGACCGTGGGCCTGACCTTTACTCCGCAAAGCATTACCCTGAATGCCGCCAGCACCCTGCCCGGCGGGGCAGATTACTTTATCCCCACCTGGTACCAGCTGTTCGGCCTGATCGTGTACCCCGCCCTTGCCGCCGCCGCATTGGATTGGCTGTGGGCCGTGGGCAGACAGCTTGCCAAAAAGAAACAATAACCCGACAATAGCCTGATACAACAAAGCACCGTGCCGCAAGCAGGAGAACCCCCTGCATGGCGGCACGGTGTTTGTTGTTGGTATGGGTGAAATCAGCAAAAGGCATCCCCCAGCCGAGAGCGAATGTATTCCAGGAACGCGGCAGATGCTGGGGCATATTGCCATCGGGTGGTGCTGTCCTGGGCATTGTTCCCGGCCATGGTGGCCACCGGCACCGACAGGATCTTCGCCAACCTGTTCTGGATGGGGGTGATGATCTGGAGGAAATGAAAAGCGGGCTAAGCAGCCAAAAAAGGAATCACAATGTTGAGAATCTTGAATGACACAACAAAAAAGCACCGGACAAAAATTTGTCTGGTGCTTTTTGGTGCGCCCGCGGGAATTCGAATCCCGGACACCCTGATTAAAAGTCAGGTGCTCTACCAACTGAGCTACGGGCACAAATACTCAATTTGCCTGTTACAGCTTAAATATTGTAACAGGTATGGGAGAAAAAGTCAAGCTTTTTGCCGTATTTTCAGCCAGAAAATCTGCCGCAGGGCAGCTGGTGCAGGAACCTGAAGCATAAACGCATTGCAAAACAGAATAAATATATTGAAAAACAATAAAAATGTATTGCAAAACGATGCGACATATGCTATGATAACAGCATCGGATATACCATAAAACATCAGGGGGAATGACCAATGCGTCAATTACCAGAAAACTTTTTTGGCTGGAACGACCACAAAAGCATTATGCTGACCAAGTTCGCCACCCTAGCGGCGGCCATGGGGTGTGTGGTGATGGTGCTGTGCGGGCCGCGCATTGTCAGCTGGGTTTTGGCGGTGCACGCGCTGCAGCTGGTGCATGGGCCAAAGCTGGGGTATTTTTTGCTGGGGCTGGGCTATTGCAGCGCCGCGCTGGCCCTGTGGATGCTGTATAACCTGTACATGTTTTTGGCGCGCATTGAAAAAGAAGAGGTGTTTACCCCTGCCAACGTGTTGGCCCTGCGGCGCATCAGCTGGTGCTGCACCTGGGCTGCAGCGCTCTGCCTGCCGGTGGGTGCTGTGCTGGGGCTGCCGTTCATCTTTGCCATTGGCGTTGCGGCGGCGTTTATGGCGCTGATCGTGCGGGTCATCAAAAATGCGTTTGCCCAGGCCGTTAAGATGAAAGACGAACTGGACTATACCGTGTAAGGGGGCGCAGAAGATGCCAATTATCGTCAACCTGGATGTGATGATGGCAAAGCGCCACATGGGGGCGGGGGAGCTGGCTGAAACCATCGGCATTACCCCGGCTAACCTTTCCATCCTGAAAAACAACAAAGCAAAAGCGGTGCGGTTTTCCACCCTGGAAGCCCTGTGCAAAGCGCTGGACTGCCAGCCCGCTGACCTGTTGGAATACCGCCCGGACGAAACGTAAAGAAACGACCTTGGGCAACACCGCACAATTCCCGCCTTGCGGCTTAAGCACCGCTCCGGCAGCTGCG
>OIBS01000197.1_pt1 | contig 25953 bp, 18 predicted proteins | sample 1581081 | NCBI WGS metagenome assembly OIBS01 (sample SAMEA3882511, study PRJEB24775) | human gut metagenome | biome: human-associated habitat; feature: intestine environment; material: feces | place: Netherlands | collected 2009/2010 | reverse complement strand
AATGTGTAGCCGATTTCAATTAACTCTTTAGAATTAGAGCGTCTGAATCTTTTATAAGCACAAGATACAGCTCCTAAAATATCCTCATAATTATCTCTTAAAGAATCATTATACCCTTGAATAATAGGGCGTTGATAATCAGATATATCCACTACATAAAATGGTATATCTCTTAATCTAACATCTTTACCATATTCTCTGATATACTTAATAGCTGAATGTAGATTATCTACCCAAACTATCGAAGTGTCACAAAAATCATATTTACAAATAACAATTCTTATAGCATGATTATAGTTATCTTTCTCCATCTTTGTGATTATACCTGTATGAAATGAAATATCACTAGGATGTCCACTATGAACTCCCCATTCACAAAAATTATAACCTAATTTCAATGACTCTGTGTATAATTTATCTGCTTTAATCTGTATGCCATCAGGATTACGTCTAATGACGTGTTTGCAAAACATATCCGCTAGTTTCATATTTAATAAATCTTCTGAAACATCATCATTGATTTTAATATTTAGATTATTCATATTTTTTACCTCTCAGATTTTTCTTTGATGTACTTTCAGCTGTTTTCTTATTTCATTTTTCTCTGCCATGTCACTTCTTAGATTAATATCAGCGACTCTGTCCGCATATTTAAGCTGCGACTGAGGCATTGATCCTTTCTCATAAAAAGAATAAATTTCATCACTTCCGGCCGCTGCAATTATGTGGTCATACAGTGGAATGCCAAGAAGCTCACCTGCCTTTGACATAACATCTGTCACATGTATATCCTCAAGCGAAGGCTGTGATGAGCCGCCTGGATGGTTGTGAAGGATTATAAAGCCATTGGCATTTGACAGTATTGCCGTCTTCATTATTTCCCTGGGTGATGCAATAGCTTTGTCGATTGCCCCCATTGAGCATATGCACATGTTTACTGGCTGAAGCTTTGCATTAAGACATATGACGCACATGACTTCACGGTCGTATTCCCTTAATATGTCTGATACAAATCCTACAACCTGTTCCGGTCTTTTAAGCTGTGTATCAGATATAAGTGTTTTTTCCTTCACCAGACGTATGCCAACCTGGTCTAATACATATACTGTATCACTCATTTTTCTCCTTTCCTGCCAGTCCTATCTGCATTATAAAATCTTCATTCTCATCCATTTGTTCAAGTTCCTTTAGTATTTTTCTTTTTAACATAAACATTTCAAGACTTTCCTGTTTGATTTTTTCCATGTTTTCCTCCTGCGTACCGGAATCCGGTACCTTTATATTTTTATGGTGCCGGATTCCGGCACCCTCATCATATGCTTATATATTTCTCTTTAATATCATTTCTCTGCGCCTGTTTGTTTTGTGGGGCATTCTGTGGTGTTTCTTTTCTGTCTGCATCAAGCTGGGCATTTAAAAAAGACAGTCTTTTCAGTTTTTCTGAAAGAATGTCTTCTTTGTCAAATTTCTTTGTAACCTCTTTTTCTGCCGTTTCAAGCTCTATCCGTGTTTCATCCAGTGCATCCTGCGCATCCGAAAGACGTTTTTCAAACCCTGCCATGCAGTTGTTAAGCCTTGTAATCATTCCGGCAGGATCTGATGACATTTCAATAGTATGTTCACACCTGCCCTGCATATGTATGTAATATAAATTGAAAAACGCGTCAAACCTTGAATACAGCTTAAACCCCTTATAATCCCCAATCATGGTCCTCTCAGGTGTCTTTGACTCCTTGGCCGCTGCTATGAGTGCTGCACCGCCTTCCTTTTTGTCATCATATGGCACACCGTTAATCCTGATTTCAAAACCATCCGATAGGATTTCCTCGGGACCGCGTGTAATTATGTCCTGCCTCAGTCCCTCAATTTTTTCTTCAAGCTTTGCTATCCTGACCGGGTACTCCTTATTAATTGCATCCTCAAGCCTGTATTTCTGGCTTTTGAAATTTGCTTTCAGAAGTTTCAGCTTTGCAACTTCTGTATCGAGTGTCATTTTTTCCTTAATGTATGGATTTCCAGTGGCAAGTGCCTTTACCTCTGCATATGACAGTGCAGCTTCATCCACATCGTCGCAGGAACGTACCGGAGATTTACTGGTCATAATCTGTCCGATGAATTTCTGCTTATTCTCAATGAGCTGCCACGAATAAGAATCAAATGTATTTTCCGTTACATACCTGAATATTTTCACCCGCTCATTCCTGTTGCCCTGGCGGAGTATTCTGCCCTCCTGCTGTTCTATGTCAGATGGTCTCCACGGCACATCTATGTGGTGAAGTGCTATGAGCCTTGTCTGCACATTGGTACCGGCTCCCATCTTTGCTGTTGAACCTAACAGAAAACGTACCTGGCCGCTTCTTACCTTTGAAAACAGCTCAGCTTTCTGTTTTTTTGTATTGGCATCATGTATAAAGGCAATTTCCTTATCCGGCACCCCCTTGGCAATCAGCTTGTCCTTAATGGCATGGTACACGTCAAAACCACCGTCACTGCGCGGTGTTGAAGCGTCACAGAAAATAAGCTGCGTTGATTTGTCTTCCGCTGTCTCCTTCCATATGTCATATGCCCTGGCAGCACATGCATTCACTTTTGAATTCTCATTGTCAGGCAGATCCGGATTTATGAGCCGCTGGTCAATGGCACATTTGCGTCCATCGCTCGTTACCTTGAGCATATTGTCGATGCTTGAATCAACCCCTCCTTTTCTTATGTTCTCTGCCCTGTCCCCAAGCGATTTGACTATATCCTGCTGAAACACACTCGGCTTTAAAACCACATTCTCGTAATCACATTCAGGCACAGGAAGTTTAAGCATGTCAGCTGTCTGTATATCTGCACTCTCTTTAAAAAGGGATATAAGCTCCGGCAGATTGAAGAACTTCGCAAATCTTGTCTTTGCACGGTATCCAGTGCCTTCCGGTGCAAGCTCAATTGCTGTCTGTGTCTCTCCGAATGTTGAAGCCCAGGCATCAAAGTTTTCAAATCCAAGCTCCTTTAACCGGCCCGCCTGCAGATAACGCATATTGGTGTAAAGCTCAGTCATGGAGTTTGATATAGGTGTGCCTGTTGCAAATGTTATGCCGCGGCCGCCTGTTATCTCATCAATATATCTGCATTTTCCGTACATGTCCGATGCCTTCTGTGAATCATTCTGTGAGATTCCCGCAACATTTCTCATTTTGGTAAACAAAAACAGGTTCTTAAATTCCTGGCTCTCATCAACAAACAGCCTGTCAACTCCAAGCTGTTCAAATGTAACTGCATTATCCTTTTTGCCTGCATCATTAAGTTTAGCAAGCCTTACCTCCAGATTTTTCTTTGTCTTTTCCATCTGTTTGATGGTAAAATGCTCGCCGTTTGATGCCTTAGCCTCACTTATCGACTCAGTAATCTCATCTATCTGTTCCTGCATGAGTCTCTTCTGTCTTTCATCTGACAGTGGTATTTTAGCGAACTGGGTGTGTCCTATGATAACTGCATCATAATCACCTGTTGCAATCCTCGCACAGAATCGTTTTCTGCGTGCCGGCTCAAAATCCTTTTCAGTTGCAGCAAGAATATTTGCCCCCGGATACAGACGTAAAAAATCCCCTGCCCACTGTTCTGTCAGATGGTTTGGAACAACAAAAAGCGACTTGTGGCACAGTCCCAGCCTCTTCGATTCCATCGCAGAAGCAATCATCTCAAAGGTCTTTCCCGCGCCCACACAGTGTGCAAGCAGCGTATTGTCTCCATACATGACATGTGCTACTGCATTCAGCTGGTGAGGCTTCAGCTCCACATCAGGTGTCATTCCCGGAAACTTGAGATGTGATCCGTCATACGTTCTCGGTCTTGAAGAGTTGAATAGCTCATTGTATTTTTTTACAAGTACCTCCCTTCTTTCCGGATCTCTGAATATCCAGTCCTTGAACGCCTCCTTTAATGCATCCTGTTTCTGCGATGCAAGCATTGTCTGCTCCCTGTTGACTACACGCTTTTCGCTGCCGTCAGGCTGAAGTATCCTGTCATAGACTTTTACATCCTTAAGGTTCAGCGTATTTTCAAGTATCTGATAAGCATTAATTCTGCCGGTTCCGTATGTGCCTGTGACAAGGGGATTATATGAATCTGCATTCTTTCCTTTTATATTCCATTCACAGTTTATAGGGGCAAATTTTACTGCCACCCACTCCCTTGAAAACAGTCTCTGTGGTGTATGCAGCACATCCTTCATAAACTGCTCTATATACTCTGCGTTAATCCATGTAGCCCCAAGCCTCACTTCTATCTCTGATGCTGTAAGAGGTTTTGGCATTGCCTTCTTAAGATATTCCACATTATCGGAATATGATGCATCCCCCTGTAATGCTTTTTCTGCAGAAATCAGTTTCTTTCTTATGTTTCCGGAAAGATATTCCTCTGAAGTCTGCCAGGTACCGGATTCCGGCACCTTAAAAATAATGCCCTTAAGGTCACTTATTATTTTCTCCCGGCTTTTCCCAGTAAGCCCTTCCATATATTCAAGGTCAACAGCTGCTTTTTCTCCCATCGAAACGGACAGTGCCTCAACAGATGTATCCACATGTGTAACAGGGACAGCCTGTCTGATGGTTCTTTTGGTAAACATGTCCGCTTTGCCCGCAACCTTTCCGTCATCATCAGTCTCTTCTAGTGATGATATAAGGCTGTAGCCTGCGTCTTCCCTGAATGCGGTCTGGTTTGTCCTGGAATTTAAGTACCCGAACTTTTTTACGAAGCTGTCGTAAACACTGTTGAGCCTTGCCTGTGATGCCCTGATTTCTTCATCGGATGCATCATCAAGCTGTAATTCAATAAGCTCTGACACGCTGTCCCGCACATCAATTAGGCCTTTCATGCGCTCAGCTGTTTTTTCCGGAATGTCCTGTGGACGCATTATTGAGTTTTCCCTGTAATATATTTTTCCATTTACTGAACAGTAGGAGAAATTTTTAACTCCTGCCTCTGCAGGTATGCTTTCATCCTCAAGCTCTTCATCAGATATTTCAGTATCATCAATGGAAATTTCGCCGCGTATCATCTGTACAGCCTGCCTGAGCCTGTCTGCCAGTGAAGTGCCGGATTCCGGTACGCAGGCACTCTCCATTCCATGAGGACCGCTTACCATTTCCATTTTGCCAAGCACCATGTGCGGATTGTTAACGAAATAGCTGTTCATCTCTATTCCGTTTTCATCTGTGCCGAGATGTATCCAGTCTTCATCCGTATCTATGTACATATCCCTCTTCTTCAGAAAAATGATGTCTGATGTAACGGATGTTCCGGCATTTTTAAACGCATCGTTTGGAAGTCTTATTGCTCCTAACAGCTGTGTTCTCTGGGCTATATACCTTCTGACTGAAGGATTAGCCTTGTCCATGGTGCCCTTGCTTGTGATAAAAGCTATCACTCCTCCCGGACGCACCTTGTCGATTGTCTTTGCAAAAAAATAATCGTGGATATAGAAATTGTGTTTGTCATATGACTTATCCAGAACTTTATACTGGCCAAACGGCACGTTTCCTATGGCCACATCAAAAAAATCATTCTGAAAATCTGTCTTTTCATAGCCCTTCACATCTATGTGTGCATCAGGATATATAAGCTGCGCCATCTTTCCTGTTACCGGGTCAAGCTCCACTCCGTAGAGTCTAGATGCACTCATATCTGCCGGCAGCCTTGAGAAGAAGTTTCCTATTCCCATTGATGGCTCAAGGATATTGCCTTTTGTAAAGCCCAGGTTGTTAAGCACCTTATACATCGCATCAATGACAGATTTATCCGTAAAATGTGCATTAAGTGTGCTCGCCCTTGCACTGTCATATTCAGTGGTTGTCAGCAGGCTTTTTAATATGCCGTATTCTTCTGACCATGAAACATTTTCAGCATCAAATATTTCCGGTATTCCTCCCCATCCAAGATATGCGGACATGATTACCCTCTCATCGGCTGTTGCAGGACGTTTTTCATTTTCTATCTGCTTGAGAATTTTGAGTGCTGAAATGTTACGCTGTGCTTTCTGCCTCTTGGTAAGTGTGGATGCATCAGCTTCTGCCAAAACTAAAAGAGCAGTGTAATCAGCTGCTCTTTCGGTAAAATCTTCATTATTCTGTTGTTCTGCATTATCCGGATGTTCAGCCTCTGTTTCATCTAATGCCTCCGGCTGAGTATCATTTTCCGTCTTATCCGGCTCTATATTTATAAAATCTGTAAAGCTAAGCTGCTCTGGTGCCTCTGATTTATATTTATCCGTGGACTGCTCCTGCATTTCTGTTGTTTGAGAAATATGATCTGATTCCTCAGTTTCCGGAATAATATCATTATTTTGTCTGTCACGGCTTTTGTACTCACCGGTTAGTATAAGGGTTCCGATTTCCTGTTCAACGCTGCTCCATGACAGTGTGCCTTCTGCTTCGCCCTGCTCATCACGCCACTGGAAACGTATGCCCCGAGAACCATATGTGTCATATCCATGAAGCCCCATGCCGTCAACCGGCCAGCTCGCCCCGCCAAGTCCGTATTCCTTTTTGATAAGTGCTGTTCTTTTACCAGCCTCCATCTCATTCTGGAAAATCTGTACGACTCTGTCAAAGCCTCCTTCAAAGCCGGTTCCACGGAGCATGACCTGTCTAATATAGTCATGAGGTATATAATCAGCTTTCCGCGGATTCAGATAGCCGTATTTTTCTACCTTTATGCGCTGCTCATCCTCTGTCGGCAGCTCTGGCATGAAATATAGTCCGGTACCGGATTCCGGTACATACTCATCCTCACTGGTACCGGATTCCGGTACAATTTCATTTTCTATAAAGTGTAGATCACTGTATACCTCACTATTTCCTCCGCCCTGTTCAGGATGCTGTTCATCATTCGTATCCATTTCAGCTGGTCCTGCATCTTCAGCTGCTCTGTCACTCCTTCCTGTTTTTTCATCTGCGGCACGATTCTGTCCATCTCGTCCTGTGCTCTCTTCTGTACCTTTAGGCAGTGTTCCTGAAGTTCCCCGAACATTAGCATCGTATCGAACTTCGCCCTGTAATTCTTTTTCAGCCAGGTCCTGTGCATAAGTCCGAATTTCGTCAGCGGCTCCTGTGGTTCCTTGTTCGGTATAAGGTTCGGTATCTCGTAGTCCCCTGCTTTGATGTATTCGAGTTCCATATGTTTCATCCTCCCTCTCTGCACTTTTACGCTTTAAAGCATTATAGTCCACACTGGGGTCCCTGTCAATACCATGCACCCTGTCATAGGTTAAAACTGCAATTCCAACTTCACGCAGTGCCTGCTGTGCTGCATCCGTCATGCGTGAGGAAAGCTCACAGAAATCACTTTCAGGCATGTCTTTTATAAATGACATATCATAATCAGGAAAACCGCCTGTCGATAAGCCCATTCTTTCCTTTATCATCCGGTTAAGGCCGTACCTGAAAAAAACCCTGACGTTTCTGCGGTACTCATCCATCTTGTATTTTTCTTCATCAAGTTCACTTAAAGGACTGTTGTCAGACGAATACTTTTCTTGTGCAATATCAGCTGCATACTCATCAGCCAGATATTCCACAAGATAGTCCATTGTATGTTCTATAGACGGCTCCTTTGTGTCATATTTATCAGTCTGCGGCTGTAGTCCATATACTTTTAACAGACGATTCTGTATCGTTTCCGTGTGATATGGTTTTCGTATCCACAGTCTCGGCAGATGTCCTCCCATTTTAGGTACAACACTGGCTACATCCCATACATACTTAAGTTTTCTGCTGTTGCTTTCATCAATAAGGGCAATGCCGCGGTTGCCCTTCTTAATCCAGCAGCCCATTTTAGAGTTCCATATGTTCATTGTAGCACAAGCAACAGCATCAGGCCGCTGTGCATATATGAGAATCTGATCCATGAAACGGTACCTGTACACACGTGATGCATGTTCAAGAAAATCGTTCCAGGCATTTAAGTCTTGTCTGATGCGCGACTGTGTTTCATGAGCCAGCGCCTTAACTTCATATAGCTTCATTGGCTGTCACCTCGGATAAATGCTAGATTTCAGGTTTTATATTTTTTTCATAAGAAATATTTCTTGATTCCTGTGGAATAATATCAAGCTTATTACGCGTTACCATTTCTATTGAGTTCTCTTTCTTGTCGTACATATACACCTGGTTTGAGAGCCTTTCAGACGGACTGACAACATCCATGTTTGTCTGCTGTATGAAAGCCGAAAGGTCATCACAGTCTGGCACCAGCCTTGCATCCATGGCAAGCACTTCATGCGTGCTTGACGGAATGATAATCAGATTTCCTTCCACCTGGTCGGACAGTTCCTTAAATACCTCTGTGTTAAGCAGTACTGTTGCACCATTGTTTGAGGTGTTTTGGACTATCCACGGATATCCTTCAGACAAGCTGCTTACATTCCCTCCTAAAAGGTCTGAAATCTGCTCATCACTCATTCCTCTGGCTTTAAGCTGACCATACACATAATCAAACAGGTTGGTTACATTCACTTCAAAAAGTCTGGCCATATTTTTTTCAGCCGTATCAAAAAGTTCCTGCTCTGACATTCCAAGCGCAGCTGCAATTTCATTATTTACCATAATCGTTTTTGACAGACCGTCATGATCCGACAGACATATGTTATATGAAACAGTCAGGTCGTTCAGCTGTCTTGTCGGGCACCCTGCCAGTCTTTGTGCATTAGCTTTCGCGTTTGAAATTTCATAAATGATATTTGGTCTGAATCCCTCATCCAAGACATCCTGATATTCATTCTCCGGTGCTTCATCATATGCCAGCAGTACAATGTCTGCAGCATTTTTTGTAACAAGTTCAATATCCTCTGACAGTTTGTAGTCCTCATACAGCTGTGTCAGATTAATTACGGGACACACATTTGTATCTTCTTTTCTTACTACAAGTCCGTCATAATCCATGCCATTTACTTTTTTCACGCGCTGCAAATGAAGTTCTGAATTCTGAAACTCCGGTGGCAGATAGTCAAGTACCGCATTTTCCACAACATCCTTAAAAATTTCATATTTCATCATTATTTTTCATCCTCCTTTATCTCAGTCTCTGCAGTCTTTTTCAGATATGCAATCATCCTGTCCGTCTCATGTTCATCAGTCCTGTGCTGCATCTCCATCAGATAAATTTTTTCGTTCATGTTCCATTCTCCTTTAAATTTTTATATATTTTTGTTAAACGTTCCGGATTCCGGTACGTGGGTAACCTTTTTCGTTTTTCTGCCGGTAAACTCCTGTTCAGTCTTTTTAATTCTTCTTAACATGCGCAGTTCCTTTCCAAGTTCCTTTATCTCTTGTGAAAGTCTTTCCATATCTTTTTTTGAAATATCATCATCCGGCAGATATTCCTTGAGCTGTTCATATTCATCCTGAAGGGCTTCAAAAGCTTCATCACTGATATCAGGATTCTTCAATTCGTTTTCTATCTGCTCTTTTCTGTCAAGCTGTTTTTTTTGTCCACTGTCCAATGCCTCTGAAGCATCCTTTTTATTCCACTTTTCCCTTTTAAGTGAATTTATCATTTCTTCAAGCCTGTTTTCCCGGTCCTGTATGTTATTCATGGTTTTTAAACTGTTCTTTTTAATGTATGAGCACTCATCGAGAAGCCTGTCTATGGCCATAATGTCTCTTCTTACCCCTTTCGTTACTGCATACGGATTAGGCAGTCTGTAAAAGCTTACAGCCTGATAAAGCCTTCGGTATGTGCCCGTGTTTTTGTATATTTCGTCAATGGATGCAAGCTTCTCTTTTTTCTCAAGATTTTCAGCAATTTCTTCATACATCCTGCTTCCGCTTTTCTGCTTTATGCGTTTTGCTATATCCTCAGGAGAATATCCGGATGGCATGTTATAGCTTCTTCTTCTGTGTTTTTTTCCGGCATCGTCCGTGTATGTGTATGTAAAATAAGTCGTGTTCTTCTTCTTTGACTTTCCGGCTCTTACTGAATATCCTGCAATCTTCATATGCTCCATGAACTCCGGCAGTGTATCAGAATGTTTTAATGCCAGGTCAATGTCTGCTCTTATCACATGTGTCCAGTTCATTCTGCCGTTTTTCTTTTCATTCCATTCTGCATATGAGAGCCCTTTCTTTTTATTCTCTTCAAATTTCAGCGGCTTAAGACCATGCTCCATGCATATTTCATCTGTAACCGGCTGTATATATCTTTCCCAGTCACCATTTTCATATCTGTATTTGTAGCCGTCAGTTCTGCTTACAGAATTAAATATAAGGTGCGAATGGATATGCTTTTTGTCAGTGTGTATTGCAAAAACATAATCATAGTTTTCGCCAAGATACTTTTTTGCAAACTCTTTTGTAATTTTATAAGCTTCATCCGCATCTGTTTCCCCCGGCTCGAACGAAATTACAAAATGATATCCCTGCCTGCCATGCAGCTTTCCATACAGTTCTTTTGTGTCCAGAAATGTCTTTATGATATCTTCACTGTCATATCCCGCATTGCCGCCGACATATAAGCCGTCACACGTTTTTGCTTCGTTATTTTTTTCATCAAGAATATATTTCACAGCATTGGCCAGATGTCTGTGCGGCACCGTTGGTGCCTCCTTCATGTGCATAAGCTTTGTAACCGCCAAGTCTGTTTGCCTCCCATCCATGTGCAAAAAGAACGTACCGGATTCCGGTACGTTCAATAAAAAAAGAATCTAAGATGCTTTATCTTAAATTCTTTTTGCTACAACGTAAATGTCAACTGTTCATTCCTCTATTTTTTCCGTGAGCTTTTCCAGCTTGACGTTTAATTCTTTCATGAGCTCAACAACATATTCTGCATCACGCATGTCACCGATATTACTGTTAAGCCTGTGTGCTATCTGATTGATGTTCACTCCGATTTTTCTGACCTGATAGTTAAGGTCTTTTAATTCCATGTCTACACGAACGTCTTTTTTTCCTGTCTGTGATAGCACAAGGTTCCTTATATAAGCAGACAGGTCCCATCTGCCTCCATATGTGAACCGTGTTTCAGTTTTTTTCATTTTATCAATAAGAGTGTACTCCTCCTGTGTCACCCTGAAGGTTATCTTTCGGTCTTTCATTTTCGCTATCCTCTAATCCTGTCAGAAGCTGTATCTTCTCCCTGAAGCTTTCAATATTATCGGCATCAACTTCACCAAGCAGGTCTCTCACTATGTCTCCGATCAATGAATCATTTTCGCGCTTCAGACGTTCCTCTTCTTTTTTCAGTTCGTCTCTTAATCCCTTGATTTTTTCTTTGTATTTCTGTTCTGATTTCTTTTGTGCCTCTGTCGTTTTTGCAATCTCAAGCTGAAGCTTTTTTATTTTTTCGTTAGTCATTTTTCCTCCAATAAAAATGAACAGGCGGTGTTGAATCTGCCTGTCCGTTTCTTTTACAATTATATTCTACATCATGCAATTATTAATATCTACCACCACTTACTACCACCATTTCAAGTTGGCAAGTCAGGCAGGTCATCATTCATGTACTCTGCCTGTTTCTGGTATTCCCTGTGACGCCTGTACAGAGTGGCTTTTGAAACACCAAGTGACTCGGCAGCCTCTGTTACGGTCATGCCTGAGTCTATCATCCTGTAGACCTTTTCCATATCTATCCAGGTGCGGCTTTTCTTTTTTCCAAGATTCTTTCTTACTGTCATGTTATCCATCTGCACTTTCCTTCTTTCTTCTTAAGTGCTTTCGTTCTTCCTCCATCCTTCTGTATAGGGTGCGCGGTGATACCTTCAGTCTTGACGCTATCTGCCTGTTGGGCAGTCCTTGTCTATACAGTATAAGATACTGATCCATGTCAATTTCCTTTCTTGGTCTGTGCGGATATTCCTTTTGTTTTTTTTCGTTCACAAAAACCACCTCCGGCTCACGATTTTTTTCCAGTCTGTTCATATTTTTTACTTGATTTGCCCCTTGATTTTTTCTAGTCCGGCTGTTGGGGTAAACCTCTGTTTCTGTTATGTGTCAGAATTGTCTCACTATGTTTCAGCATCATTTCACTGACATATCACAGGTGTCTCTTTTATGTTTCAAATGCGTTGAAAATGTATTCCAAATGCGTATAATTACGTTTCTTTTTTATCTCACATGTTGCATATATGTCTCTCATTTGTTTCAAAATACGTCGTTTATGTGCATTTTAAGTCATTTTTCGAGCCGAAACGCACTTTATTACATTCTCAACGTAGACTAATTATTTGCAAGATACGCATTCTGTCCGACAGAATACATTTCTTGTCAAGGGCGCCGCCCCTGATACCCCGGTAAAATATTTTTTTATATCATGACATCACGCTTTTCATCCAGCCATTAAAAAAATCCTGACATGAAATATCATCATCAGCTGAATAAAAATCGCTCCTGTACCTGTAGACAGATTCAATCAGGCTGCTCTGGACTGAAAGTATTTCTTTTTGCTCCTCAGTCAGTGAGCCAATGAATTCATAGAGTTCATTTTTTATCTGCTTTCTTACTTCAATTTCATCAGAGTGTGCAAAAATATTTTCCTTGCTTGTTGCCATCATTGAAAGAAAATATCTCTGAAATTCGTTTGCGATTTTTTCTTCTAACATCATATCTTTTCTCCTGTACTTTACTGTCCGGCTGTTGCATCCTGTGTCTGCCCGGCCTGTGGCTGCGATATGTCCTGTGTCTGCTCTGCCGACTGTCCGGCCGCTGCATCAGTGGTTTCCGGAAAGACCGCATTGGGATCATCTTCCGGTGAAACATCACGTACATCAGGCGCATTGTCCTGTTCATTCTCCGTGTTACTGCCTGAGCCGTCAGCTTTGATTTTTTTCACTTTAAGATATCCGTCTTCATCAAAATAATATTCTGTATCCGCCTCAGTTTCTTTTATTTTTTCTGTTGCATTTTCTGTCCCTGCCGTGGTTTCCCTGACTTTATTTTTTTCTGCATTATGAGTATGTTTTATAAGCATGACACCAATTACACATGTAGCTGTCACTAGCATAACAACAAGCAGGATAAAAAGTGCCCTTCGGATTTTTTCATATGGATTTTTTCGCATTATCTTCACTTCTTTCTCAGTGTAACCGGTGTGATGAATTCTTCAAGCTCGTCTGCATCAAATGCAAGCTCCCTGGTTTTCTTCTCATATCCAAGTTCACTTATGAACCTTGTAATTGACATTCCATACCATTCCTTGAAACCTAAAAATATAACCGGGAATGCAAGCGGTATTCCGAAATAACATCCGACATTCAGTGCTATGTTGAATTTGAAATATGCAAGTGCTGTTACACCTGCAATGATTAAAAGTGCAGCCGCAACACACAGCACTTCTTTTAATGTATAACCGAACATGAATTCATTTTTATATTCAGTGTCGGGGTCCTTGTTGATTGGTATTGTCATTAAATTATTCCTCCCTTAAAATCCAGCGTGCCGGATTCCGGTACGCTGTCAGTTATTTTCCTGTCCTGCCGCACCAGCCGCTGTATCATCCTGCGGATACTGCGGAGTTCCATAGCCGGCTATCTTTGAATATGTGATTGAATATGTATGCTCTTTTACATGGCTTCCTTTATGGTAAGGTGTCGTGCTGCTTCTTCCGCTGTTTCCTTCAATTGTTGTAAGCTTTTTAGTTTCAGGGTTATATCCTGTCACAATTCCTGTATGGCTCATTCCGTTTCCGAAAATAATAATGTCACCTGCCTTTGGCACATATCCGCTTGCTGCATCATGATACAGGTTATTGTTAATATACCACTGCTTTGAAGCTGCGACACTTGCAGTCTTTGGCATGATACCCTTTTCAATGAAGCCACACTTGTCTGCACAGTATGACACGAACATGGCACACCAGTTCGCATCCATCCCATACCAGTTTTTGTACCTGTATCCTCCGACTGTCTTGTCCGCATCACTAAGTTCATTCTGTGCTGCCTCTACTATCTGTGTGCAGACAGTTCCATTGTTATCACCCTGCCCGCCTGATGCATCGACAGCTGCCTGCATTGTTACAGTCAGGCTTGTAAGAATAACTGTAAGACAGATTACGGCTGCCATGAGAAGCATAATTAAATTGTTATTTTCTCCGGTCTGTGAAACACTGTAATCACTTACAGCCGCTGCAGTCTCATGCTTTGCCTGCTGTGTCTGCTCAGCCTGTATCTGTGCCGTCTGCTGTTGCATTTTCTGTGAAACCTTTACCGCAGCCTGTGCGGCATTTTTTGCCGTGTCAACAGCAGCTGTCACCGCAGCTGTCACACCGAATGTTGCTGTACCGCTCAACGCTCCTGACGTTGTTCTTACAGCCGTACCGGCAGACTTTGCTGCAGTGCCGGCGGCTGTCTGCACATTCTTATTTACCATGGTCTTTGATTTAACAGTCAATATATTTTCTTTTTCTGTTTTATTTCCACGGAGATTCCTGTTTCTTTTAATGATATCAGATGACCACTGTTTCTTAGACAGTTCCTTCTGGTACATTTTGTTATATCTTTTCTTCTGCCTTCTGCTCAGGGTGCCATATAATGCTCTGCTCTCTTCTGCCAAAACGCTCTGAAGCTCAGGCATTTTTTCTTCTGAAGCATTATTATTTCTGTTTTCTTCATCATACCCGCCGTTAAACTGTACATCAAAATTTTTTACAGCATTCCCTGTTTTTTTCGCGGCCGATGCAGTAAATCCGCTCACATGTCTTATGACTGTTCCACCTGTTTTTATTGTACGCTCCGTGGTTCTTATTTTTGATTCCTGTGCCGTTATTACACGCATGTCATTTCCCCCGGTTTAAATCACAGATAAAAAGTTTCCTTTGAAATGTCAGCCTCTTCCTGTTTCTTTTTCTTTTCTGCCTGCTTATGGAAATTTGTATCAAATGATGCAAACAGCGGATTGCTCTCACTCATTCTCGCATCCATCAGATATACATTTCCACGCCATACAAGCACTCCGCAGCCTTCAGTATTTTCTTCAAGTGCCTTAAACTCTGTTGGTGAGAATTCCTGAATCTTGGCAAGATTTGCTGCATCAAGCCCACCCTGGTCAAAGAACACCTTGAACGGACAGTTTGAGAACATGTCTCTCAGCGATGGATTTTCAAGCACGTGTGTAATATTCTGGGCAGCAAGCGTAACTATGGCTCCAACCTTACGGTATGTCTCAATTGCATACAGAAGCTGTGCTGCCGTTGTTTCTTTCTCACACAGCACCTGCGCCTCATCCACAATCAGGTGGAGTGCCTGCTTTGTTTCCTGGTTTGTATCAATTCTCATTGAGAGAAAATGCATTATTGTCAGCATGCACGGCTCCCATATCTCCTGGTCAATATTTTTAAGACCGAAGCCTATAAGCCTGCTGTTCATGTCAAGGTTTGTTTCATGTGCAAACATGTCGTATACACCTGTGGTGTAATCCTCAAGTGAGTCGACTATCTCCATAATTATTCTCTTGTCTTCAGTAAACTCAGCAGTATCAATCTGTGCTTTAATTTTTTCCCTGAGCAGCGGCAGAGTCGGGTATTTTTTCTTCTTTGCATGTTTTGAGGTCTCGTTAAAATATTCCTCATACATAGTCCTTACTGCACGTCCGACATAGTTCATGTGAATTCTGGTTACAACAATATTTGTCATGATTGAGGCACAGAATGAATTAGAAAAGTTTGTCATCCTTGCAATAAATTTATTCCGGACATTGCTGTCTCCATTCTCCACATAGTCAGGAATCTCATACGGATTCATATAAATTTTGCTCTGAGGTGTAAAATCAAAATACATTCCGCCTCTCAATGAGCGTATGAATTCCATCTGTTCATTATTCGGGTCAAGTATAATCACATCATCATCTGTAAACAGCAGAGGCTGTGCTATCTCTGTCTCCTTAATGAAAAATGATTTGCCGCTTCCAGTATGTCCTACCATAAAGCCATGAGGTGCAGGAAGAAGTTTTCTGTTACCGTATATGAGATGCTTTGTCGTTTTATTGAGTCCGTATACGATTCCGTTGCTGTCATGCACATCTCCTGCATAGAACGGCTGGAAAGCTATAGCTGACGAGGTATATAAAAACCTCATATGATTTACCTGACGTCCACCTATCGGAAGGACAGTGTTTAATGCCTTAAGCTGCCTGTGGTAATATGGTTCAAGCTCATAAGAGCTTCCCTTTGCCTTCTGTTTTAAAATATCCACCCTCTGTGTCAGCTCCTCAAGTGAATCTGCATACACCAGCACCAGAAGCCCGAGAAAAACTCCCTCCTCATCATTCTCATCAAGCTGATCCATGTCATCTTCCAGGCTCGTCTTCTTTTTGGTCAGGCTGTAGCTTGTAGTTGCTCCAAACTGCTTATTATTGTAATTTCTTGTACGCTCCTGGGCTATTACCCTTTCGTTATTTGCATGCGCGTTTTCAAGTCTGTCATGAATTACATTCTTTGGAACACGCTGCATGTCTATCGTAATGTATGTTGGAAAAAGTACATCACTTAAGCTGTGTATTACCTTGTCCTCTGAAAGAGACTGCCCAAACGCGGTTCCCACAAGCACTGATATGTATTGTTTATTGTTTATAACCATGTAGTCGGTATCTGACTGTATTGATGCCGGAAGTATCTGGTTTTTCCATCCGCTGTCATGTGGTGATATTCTTGCAGGAGGCAGGCACTCTTCCCCTGCCCGTAACATTCTCGACAGCAGTACCATTCTCTCTTCTGCAGACATTTTGTATATCCTGCTCCTTAAGTTACGGAAAATATTTGACAGTGTAGTGTCAATCGTTGCAAAGTATGCCTCAGCTTCTTCTAGAGAGTGCGCACGGCATGTCACAGTAAGAATCATTGTCTTTCTGATGTCCCTTGTTCCTTCATCTATCTTCTGGTTAATCCACTTTCCTATTCCTTTTTCTATCACAGGGTATTCCTGTCCGTTAATTGGATTGAATATCTCATTCACAAATGAATCCAGGTCTCTCTGTTCGTTTGCAAGTGTTATCTTAAAAGGTCCATCCAGAGATTTAAGCAGTGTCATTATCTCCAGCAGTGTACTGTCCTTTTTAGCGGTATCCTTATTTACATAATTGATATCCTCGAACATATAGCTCTGATCATACATTGCTTCACCTGTCATTGGCTCAATCTTAAAGTTGCCGTTTTCATATGCCCTGTCAATGCAAAGCCATTCCTTGACGCTCCGAGGCACCTTTACTACCGGCACGCTTAAAGCTCTTCCCTTTTCAAATTCACTATTTGCATCTAATTTTGCCATTATGTTTCCTTTCCTTTAAATCCCAAAAGTCTGTTTCAGGAATGAGTCTGCACCTTTTACTCCTGCAGCTGTCAGCATCATCATGAACATATTTTCAATGCATCCAGTCGGCAGGATTATGTCAGTAAGAATGTTGTCTCCCAAGAAATCATGCAGGTTCAGCTTCGAGACCAGTACCACAAACATCACTATGACAACTATTGAAAATGATTTACTGAGTAATGTTTTAATCCATGCTCCTGCAGCATTCTGTATTCCCGGTCCTCCGGGAATACACGAAACCGCAAGTGGTCCCGTTGCTGCAAGCATGTATAACTGTATAGTTCTGCCAACCATTGTGATAAATATGGTAGCTGCACATACAATCGCTATTACCAGGAAGATTATGCCAATAACCATCAGTACCATAAGCTGTACTTCATTGACCGATGAATCTTCCAGTCCTCTAAAATCACTTTCACCTATTATAACCCCTCCGGTTACTTTGGTTACTGAAAATACCCATTTGCTGAACCATAGTACCGAATTTATTGCAAGATTGCCGAGCAGTACCTTAATCAGCACATTGACTCCGGTTTCAATTGTCATGCTCTCCCTAAGGTTTCCAACCTGCCTGCATATGCCTATGTAAAAGAAAAGATTCAGCATTGTGGCTGCTATTGCCTGAAAGAACGGAAAAAGAGTACCACTGACATATGCCCATGCTGTAGCCGATGCACCTTGAGGTGTGTTTAATCCAAAACCAAGGCTGAATCCCAACATATAATTGTATAGCTTAACTCCAATAATATATAAAGGTGCAAGGCCGCTTGTAATCCAGTCCATTAAACCACTCCCTTACATTATTGCTGCCAGTATCTGCGGTGCCATTGCCATTACAAAACCGCCTCCAATACGTTTGAATGCGTTTGCCTGCATTGTACCCTCAGATCCCTGAAAGGCGATGCCCCACTCTGAAATTCCCCAGAGTGTAATTATTGAACCGATGGATGAAACAATTCCACTTACAAGATTCTGCAGCGATGTAAATTTTGCTGTTACAACATTTGCTGCCTCCGCTGCGTATACCGGTGACACTTCACCTGCCATGATTACTGTAGTAATAAGCAGTGCAAGCATAACCTGGAAGAAACGTACCGCATCCACATTCTGTATTCTGTACTTTATCATTTTTATATGCCTCCCTATTTTTTCTTTTTTGCAAGTGCCACAATGCCTACTCCGATAAAGCTCAGCAGGAGCCATGAACCGAAGAATATCATTCCCATAAACTGTGCCATATCCGGCTTAAATTTAGCAAGCAGCGCCGTCAGCAATAATGCAAGCATAAATGCTGCTACAAATGTAACAATGAAACCAACTGGTATTTTCTTCTTTCTGTGCATAATAATTTTCTCCTTTTAAAAAACGCAGAGCCTCACAGCCCTGCGTTAATCATTGTTTGTAGGTAATTGGGTAACCCCCTAGTGTTTCTTCTTTGATACTGCTTTCTTCCTGAAGAATGAACAGATAACTGCCATTACTCCTGCTATTCCTGCAAGCACATACATAACCACTGACATGTAATCACCGGTCTTTGGCTTTGGCGGAGCAATCATTGTAATGGTCTGGGCTGCATCGTTGATGTCATTGTGTGATGCAATGGCATAAGCGCCATCTGCAGTCACAACATCAAGCTGCTCAAATACTACAAGCTGCTTTCCTGTCATGCCTTTTCCATTGAATCTGAATGTCACGTCAACTACGCCCTCGGTGCCTGCCGCTGTAAACTCAGTTACTGCAGTTACTTCCTTTCCGTCAATCACAAGTGCTTTTCCTGTAGCCTTGTCCATGAGCTTTCCTGTCACTCTGTAGGTCTGTCCCTGTACCAGATTCTGGTACGCTACTGAATCTACAATAGTAACGCTGCTGTCAGCTGTTGAGCTGTGATCCTTTCGCTCACCATCGATGGCCGTTGTTCCAATCTTCGGAACATAAAGTGTCTGTGCCTCATCTGTGATATCGGCATGTGTCGCTATGAGATTATTCTCATAGTAGACATCCTCAAACATAACAATTGTTCTTCCTGCAAGAAGGCTCGCATCAAATGTAAATACCACATCCACTTTGCCTGTTGCTTCCTTCGCAACAAACTCTGCCTCTGCCGTAACATTGTTTCCGTTTGCAATAACCGGTGCTCCGTTTGACTTGTCTACTGCAGTTCCGACTACCTTATACTTCTTTCCTGGTACCAGATTCCGGTACGATACAGTATCGACTATCTTTGCACTCTTCTCAGCATAAAACATGCTGGTGCCTGACTTTGCATCCTTTGCTGTAGTCTTAATTTGTGGCACGCAGATGGTCTGGTTCTCATCACTGTAATCTTCATGTACCGCAATGAGTACCTCTTTAACTTCACTATTGTCGGCTGGATTGTTATTTTCATTATCTACCTCGACCTTGTTTGATGTGTTATCTGTTTTATTCTGTGTGTTTTCTGACTCAGATGCCTTCTGTGTATCATCAGGTGTCTTGTCCTTGCTTGATGTATCATCAGGGTTTGCATCAGCATTATCCGCATTTTTCACGAGATAAAGCTTCTCAAACAGCACCATTGTCTTTCCGGCAAATTCCTTTGCACTGAATGTAAACTCAACATCCACAGTGCCGTCTGCTGTTTCAGGTGTGAATTCAGCCTCGGCTGTGATATCCCTGCCGTCATTCTGCAGTGGTTTTTTGCTGTCCTTATCCATTACTGTTCCTGCTACCCTGTATGTAAGGCCCGGGATAAGGTTTTTGTATGTTACTGTATCTTTTACTTTTACATCATCCCCTGCATTTGACAGATGAATGCCTGTCACCTCATCAAGAGCCTCTGTTGCAATGGCTGGCACGTAAATGGTCTGTGCCTCGTCATTTATGTCAGCATGTACTCCTACAAGCCTGTTCTCATAACGGATTTCCTCAAACATTACAATGGTCTTTCCGGCTAAATTACTTCCGTCAAAGATGAAATCAACATCCACTTTTCCGTCTGCTGTCTCAGGTGTTATCTCAGCTTCTGAAGTTACTGCTTTTCCGTCTGCATCCTTAATCACCTTTCCGGTTTTCTTATCCATCGCTGTTCCTGTTACCTTATATGTCTTTCCAGGAATGAGATTTGTGTACTCGACAGTATCCGTGATTTTGATATCCTTCTCAGCATATGTGAGCTTTGTCTCTGTCTTTGTGTCTGTTGCTGCTGTCTTTACTGATGGAACATAGATAATCTGTGCTTCATCGGAAATATCAGCATGCACGCCAACGAGCTTATTGTTGTAGTAGATGTTTTCATACATTACAACTGTCTTTCCGGCAAGTGAGCTTCCGTCAAATACAAACTCAACATCGACTGTACCATTTGCTTTTTCTGCCTTAAACGATGCCTTTGCGGTTACATCTTTTCCTGCATCGTCCTTTAATGTCTCGCCTGTTGTCTTGTCTATTGCAGTTCCTGTGACTGTGTATTTCTCACCCGGTACCAGATTCCGGTACGCTACTGTATCAGTGATGTGTATGTCCTTCTCTGCAAGTGTGAGCTTTGTTGCTGTCTTATCATCAATGGCTGTTGTCTTTACAGATGGGATATAAATTGTCTGTCCCTTGTCATTGATATCCTCATGGGCTGCAATCTCTGCTTTTCCATAGAACATCTTTTCAAACACAACCACAGTTGTATCATCAAGACCATTTGTATTGAAATGGAAATCTACTGTTGTTTCTCCGTCAGCTGTATCCGGTGTGAAATCGGCTGATGATGTAACGGCCTTGCCGTTTACTGTCACAGCCTTGCCGGTACGCTGATCCATGAGTGTTCCGGAAATGGTGTATGTCTTTCCCGGTACCAGATTTCGGTACGCTACTGTATCAGTAAGAGTCACATCACTGCCTGCCAGTGACATGTGCGAGTCAGTGTCCTTATCCTTAACACTTGTAAAAATGAGTGGAATGTGGACTGTCTGTGCCTCATCATCAATGTCTGCATGTACTGCAATAAGCTTGTCCGTATAGTAGACATTCTCGAAGAATACCACTGAACGTCCGGCCATGGCTGTTCCATCAAATGTAAACTTCACATCCACACTGCCGTCTGCTGATGCTGCAGTAAACTTAGCTGTCGATACAAGCTCGTTTCCGTCTGCGTCTGTAAGAGGCTCTCCTGTTTCCTTGTCTACGGCTGTTCCCCTGACTGTGTACTCCTTGCCCGGTACCAGATTCCGGTACGCTACTGTATCTGTGACAGAGACTTCCTTCTTTGCCTCGCTCACGTTAATCTTTGAGCTGTCATCTGTTGCAGTAGTCTGTGCTGCTGGAATGTGGATTGTCTGGCCCTCATCATTAATGTCCTTATGCTCTGCAACCTCCACATCCTCAAGTGTAAGTGTCTCATAAACTACAAAGCTCTTTCCTGCAAGTCCTGTTGTGTCAAACTCAAACTTGAGCTTCTTTGTGCCCGATGCACGTCCTGCCGTGAAAGCCATCTCCTGTGTGACAGGCTCTCCGTCAACAAGCAGCTCTTTTCCTGTTTCTTTGTCCATAAGCACACCGCTTAACGTGTATGTCTCACCCTTTAAGAGGTTAGTGTATGTAACTGTATCGGTTATAACAGCCCTGCTGTCTGCAAGTGTAAGGTGATCAGCTGTCTCACTGTCTGTGGCAGTGGTGTGGATTTCAGGGAAATAAATAGTCTGGTCTTTATTCTCCATATCCTCCTCTGTGGCTGCCACGTAATCGCCATATGTGAGCTTCTCGCATACAACTACTGTCTTTCCGCCAAGTGCAGATGAATCAAAGTTAAAGTGCATGTCGAGCACCTTCTTTGTTCCGTCAGATGTAAATGTCTGTGAAGCTGTCACCGGATTTCCGTTTACCATGACTGCTTCACCTGTGTCCTTGTCCATGAGTGTGCCGGTAATTGTGTAATCCCTGCCTGCCATGGTGTCCGTGATTGTTACTTTGTCAATGATGTCTGTATCTGCCGATGGCTTGATAATCTGGTACTGTGTCTTTGCATCAGATGCCTGTGTTGTGATAACAGGTGTTGGCTCTGAATGGTTCTCGATTGTACCTATATCAACTGTAACCTTGTCTCTTCTGATAGAGAACTCGCCCTTATAGAGGATTTTTCCCCTGTTGTTGTCACAGGAAAGCTCCTCAAGTGTGTAATCACCATAAGGCATTGCTCCAACCGAGTCATCGACCTTTGCACTGCCATCTGCGGAAGAAAACCACAGTCCGTCATACGCACCGCCGCCGTTTGTGTTCTTTGAGTGTGCGTTCCAGCTGCTCTCTGAGCTGAAATAACCGTTCTCATCAGTTTTGATGATGTGGCTCTCTCCGGTGCCTTTGCATGTAACCCTGAATGGAATGTCGCTCATTCTGTTCTGATTGTCTGTGTCAATCTTAGTAAGCTTGAAGTCACCACGCTTGATTTTGTCGCTTACCTTAAAGGTGTTGCCGCCTTTTAACTGGGCAAGATTGCCGTTCTGTGTAATCTGTGCTACATATTTGCCTGTAATCTTCTCACCTACTCCGCCTACCTGAAGATATGCTCCATCAAGATTGTATCCTTCCGGTGCCTTTGTTTCTTCGATTGAGATTGTGCCGAGTGGTAATACTACTGTGCCATTTGATACTTTATAAAAATCATCACCTGAAACTTTACAAGTATTATTTAATGCAGCCATATAATTACCACCTGCAGTCTTTAGCGTCTTTATAACCCAAGTACGTGTGGCATTTGCCGGAAGATTTCCTGCATTGTAATAGCCTGCATAATATTTAACAGTAAACTCAGCATTCTCAAGACTCGCTCCGCCCTGTACCTTGTCACCGGTCTCACTGTCTACCTTGTTGATGCTTATTCTTACAGGATCGTTTGTAGGTGTATCTGATACGCTTAGCGCTGTATTCTGTCCGGCTGTTACAGTAAATGACTGTACCGAACTATCAAGTGCATATCCTGCCGGAGCTGTAAGCTCCTTGTAGTAGTATGTTCCGGCATTCAGTGAAACAGCAGCTGCATTGCCGCCTGCATCCGTTGTCAATGTAGTAACCTGAGCTGAACAGCCTGCATCAGAATAAATTCCGTATACAGCTCCTGCAAGTGAATAACATGAGTTTCCTGATGTGATTCCTGTGTTAGCTGACATCTTGCTTAATGAAACTGTACCTGTCGGTGTGTACTCATAACCGAGAATGTTCTGTGTCGCACTTCCTGTGGAAAGTATATATACCTTAAATGATGCAGGTGCTGCCGACCAGCAGAGGATTGGTAATGTAGCCTGCCCATTTACCAGATCACCATTGGCATTATATCCAAGTACGTTCTGGTATACCCAGTTCTTAAATGAACTGTTACATCCATGCATAGAACCTACTTCATCGTATGACACCAAAAAAGACAACATTATGTGACTTAATGCAATGTACTTGTCGTCATCCATTGCGCTGCCGTCATACCATGTAGATGGGAAATAGCTTGCATTAAAGCCCGGTGCTCCCCAGCAGTAATACGCAAGATTGCGACTCTGTACTGCCTGCGTTTCGTCTCCGGCATTGCTTACATAATTCTCTACATCATAGTGCTTTTCATATGTTCCGGACTGCGGAGTCTTTTTAGACGGCTGTACACAATAAGCATAATTGCCACCTGCATACATCTTGCGTGTTTCGTATCCGGCATACTTGGCAGATTCACTTGATACCGTCAGTTCGACCGTATCACCGGCCGCCTTGACCGGCACTGTTCCCATACCGGTTGTGATGATTGTTGGCACAGATAAAATAACTGCCATGGCCAGTGCCAACACTCTTTTAAGTTTTTTCATGCTTATTTTCTCCTTTATTTTGTGCATTAAAAAAGGACCGGCCGTTATGGTCAATCCCTGTACTCTAATGCTTATGGAGGCGCCCGCTGCATGATGTTTGGACGTGATATAAGTTTTTTCATCCTGCCCTCCTGTTAAGCTGTGTTAAATTTTTGGCTTACAATTTGTAACAAAAAAGGAACTGCACGAGACCTCTGTACAATTCCTTTATCATCAATTATATATTACACTACCATGAAAAAGATATCTACTACCACTTACTACCACCCTATTTTGTGGCACCGCATACGCTGCACTTCTCGCCATACACATACTCTGTATATGCCGGCTTGTCCACTACCCATACTTGGGTTGTTTCTGCATCGTGATGAATTGTTCCTACCTGCACTTGTATACAGCTGTAACTTCCATCACAAATATCTCCATGATTTATTACATTCCAATCATCAGTTCCCAAATCTTTTCCGCATTTATTGCAAACATTATGCCAGTCATACTGTGACTCATCATATGCAGCCTTTACCACCTTTGTCTCATAATGTCCCTCTTCCTTGTGCTGAATGGTATTGGACACATACTTTACCCATTTATGGGTACACTCCGATTCGCCCTGTGATGTGGTATTTGATGCTGCAGTACTGCTATCAGCTGCCTTATTTGTTTTGGTGCCTGCATTTGATGCACCTGTACTCTGTGTGCTGTTGTGCTTTACGGCTGTTGAGGTACTATTCTTTGTACTGCTCTTACTGTCTGAACTGTTCTTCTTTACAGTACTGTCAGCGTTTTTACTGTCAGCAGACGAAGATGCAGTAGTATCTGACGTATCTGATTTTGATGTACCGGAACCAGATACCTTTTCATCGTCCTTTACTGTTGCAGCCGTTTCTTCAGACTGTGTATCCCCTGCAGTTTCAGATGTACTTTCCGTGCTGTTTTGCGTATCGGATACTGTTGCTTCCTGTGTATCTGATTGTATATTGCTGCTCTTACTTCCGGCTGTTCCGCACGAAGCTGCCGAAAATACAACCGTTATCGCAAGTATTGCTGTTATGATTTTTCTCTTCATGCTGTTACCTTCCTTTCTATAAACGTGGGGCTTTTACTGCCTTCTGAGGCTTTTTTACAAGTGTTGTGCCCTGTAAGCAGTTATCCGCTATCCATTCCTTAAGTTTTACGTTATCGTTGCTCTCATAATAATCAACAAGCATCTGCTTAAATGCACCATCATATTTGACCGGGACATTGAATATGCCTCTGCCGTTTTCTATAAGTATCTTATTGGCTGCAAACGAACCGACTCTCTTATTTCCGTCCTTGAACATCTGTGTACGCATAATGTAAAGACCGATAGACAAAGCTCTGTCCGTAATGCACTCTATCCTGTTTAGTTCCTGCAGATCCCGGTATATTGTTTCTACATCCGGTATCTCCGGTCTCCAGTCTGTGCCTGATATCATGACATCATCAACACGGAGCTTTCCAAGATACTGGTAAGGCACGTCAAATCTGGCTGTCAGTTCATGTATTGATTCAAGAAACACCAAATCTACAGGTTCATCCAGATGATCAAACAGATAATGCCATCCGTCCCTGAGGCAGCATACCTTGCTCATGTCGGTCGGTGTTACTTTATCTACATTTACATTATTAAGAATATCCTGTGTCTCTGCAAAGGTCACTCCTATTCCCTCAAGATTTGCCTGCTTATAGATTGAGTCTACGAGCACTCTCTTTGCACAGAATATATTTTCTTCTTTTGTCATGTTGTATATGTCTTTAATTTCTTTCATCATTTTACCTCTTTTACTGGTTATTAGTGCTTTTATCAGTGAAGTCGAAATACAGTTCATCATCTTCACTTTCAGTATT
>OIBS01000194.1_pt1 | contig 26163 bp, 29 predicted proteins | sample 1581081 | NCBI WGS metagenome assembly OIBS01 (sample SAMEA3882511, study PRJEB24775) | human gut metagenome | biome: human-associated habitat; feature: intestine environment; material: feces | place: Netherlands | collected 2009/2010 | reverse complement strand
CAACCAGAAAAAATCGAAATTGATGCAAACGAAAGGGCAGTTAATGAAAAGTCTCAATACTGCTTTTTCGTTTGCACCACCTTCGATTCTTTCCTTAACGATTTTAATGTTTCTATTATACCATAATGATACTATTATGAAAAATGAAAAAATAGTTCACGGTTTATATGCCAAAAATAATAAAAAAGCGTATCTTGAAAAGGCAACTTGCATATGCTATAATGGCGGTAGCTAAGAAAGAAATTATCAAATCCAAGCAGCACACCCCCTTTCTGTTGCCAGATTGGGTGCGACAACGTAGCTATTATATCATAAATTTCATTGATATAACACCCCGCTTTTTGCCCGTATTTGCTGAAAAGTTCAGTTTTGAATATCTCCGCAAATCTCACAAAATCCCGCTATTTAGTAACAAATTAGTAACAGATTACATCAGGTCATTGACCCTTGCCTGTACTGCTGCATAATCATAACCTTCTGCGGTGATTCTGTTCTTACGATCAGCACCGTTTCCATACTCACCACGGATGACTGCCCTTGCAATTTCATCAATGGATTTCTTAGGTGTTCCGCAAAGTTCATTGACCTTGTTCTGAACTGCGGTGTAATCATAACCCGCCTGTTCAATGCGGTTCTTTCTGTCCTGACCGTTGCCCCAAGCACCATTGATAACTTCCTGTGCAATTTCATCAACAGATTTCTTTGGTGTAGTGTCTACCCCTAAAATCTCATTGACCTTTGCCTGAACCTCATCATAGTTGTACCCGGCTGCTTCAAGTGCTGCTTTACGATCAGCACCATTGCCATACTTGCCGTTGACAACATCCTGTGCAACTTCATCCACTGACTTTGAAGGTGTCTGCTGTGCAGCACCGTCATATTGTGTAAGGTTGTTATCTCTGATAACACGCATCAGGTTTGTTACATAAGTGCTTGATGTTGCATAGCCATCTGCCTTGATGTTCTCCACATAAGTCTGTGGGTCTGTAACCCCTTTAAGGTTTGCATATCTTGAATAGTTGATGAAATCAAAGTAACCCTTGACACCATCTTCCATAGAATCAAACACACGGAAATTGTCACGAATGTTCGTGTGAACGCCCGGTGTATATTCCTCTGATGTTGCCATGTTGACAGACTTACCAGTCCAAGCACTTCCGCACTTCAAACCAAAATAGTTGTGATATTTGGCAGCAAGGCTTGACTGTCCCCACCCTGATTCAAGAATTGCCTGTGCAATGATCGGACTGTGTACCTTGATACCATACTGTGCAGCATACTTGATGACATAGGCTGCAATCTGTGAAATAAATGTCTGCTTATCCATAATTATTTACCCTCACTTTCTGTCTTTTTCTGTAAAATATCAATAGCCTTGGTGATGACTGCCGGGAGTGGTAACCCCATAAGACCCGCATTTTCCACAAGGGAAATTGTTTCATTGGCAATGAACGCAATGATTACTGCATCCCTGATGTAATTTGTGCCAATGACAAGATCAAGGCGGTACGCAACCAGTACAAAAATCAGGGTCATGCACTTTCTGCAAAGACCTTTCCACCCCGCCTTACTTTCAAGTGAACCTGTGTCTGTCTTGGGACTGTTCTTGAACACCCCCGCAACAATCAGTCCTGAAATATAATCAAGACCCATGAAGATCAGAAGGGTTGCAAGTCCCGCATCCCAACCACCAAAAAAAGATGCGATTGCTGAACCAATCACACCTAATACACCGCAAATAGTCTGTTTCATTTTCTCTGTCCTTTCTGAACATAAAAACAACCGCTTGTGACCTCATATAAGGGTCATATAGCGGTTGTTTTTGTTCCTGTGATAATTTCCTTGTCTGTTGATTACTCTGCTAATTCAGGGCAATCAAGGTCAATCAGAACTTCCTTCACTTTGTCCTTGATTTTCTCAGGTACATCAGCAAAGGTTTTCTTGCCCTTAATGATAAGGGTTGCATAGATCACTGCCATAGATTCCACATCCTTTCTGAATAAAATTTTTATGATGAACTGAAACAACATCAGTTACCACCTTCTGCCAGTTCCGGGTGTCCTTCATCAATAAGCACCTGTTTGACTTCATCCCTGATCTTGTCAGGAACATCATTGATTGACTTCTTACCCTTGATGATAAGTGCTGCATAAATGTTTGCCATATTCTCACCCCTTCCTTATGCCATCATTTCATAGATTTCACACATGGCTTCCTGTGCCTGTGTCATCTGATCTTCCAAAGATGCGTTCCTGTCATCAATCATTTTGATGTATTCATCCTTGGTGTACTGGGTCAGGTCATATTCATAACCAGTGAACCCCGGCTGTTCATCTGTCCCGGCTTCTGTGACCGGGGTGATGTTCTCTGCAATCCAAACTGAATAGTCATCAATGACCTTCTGTTCAGGCTGCTTTGTACTGCGTACTTTTCCGTACTCTTTCATGCTTTTTACCACCTTTCTTGATATGATCTTTATAGTACCTATCAGCATAAGGCTGAATTGGTTCAATATATTTTTCAGACAATCGGCTGCTATCACAATATTTCAACCAACCCTTATAGGAATTGATTGCACACCATTCTGAATAGTTCATTTCCTGACCGCTTTCAATCTTCTTCCTGATTGCGGTCATTTTCCGTTCAAATTCCTGACAGGTGGATTTTCTAAGAAGGGTATCTTTCAAGAAAATCCTATACCCTACAAAATCAATACCCCGGATGAACGAAGGGAATATCTGATAGTTGCCTTTTATTCTTAATTTCAAATTCTGTATGAAATATTCATTGATTTCTGCAAGTAACTGATGCAGTTCTTCTTTGGTTCTTGCAAAAATACAAATATCATCCATATAACGGTAATAGTGCTTTACCCGCTTAACTTCTTTTATCCAGTGGTCAAAACCTGATAGGAAGAAATTGCCGTCATACTGTGAAAAGTAATTCCCTATTGGAATACCGACACCTTCAATGAAGTCCTTGCCGTTTACCTTCACTATCTTGATTTCATTACCACAAGACCGATAAAATTCAATGTTTTCATCCGTTGCCGGACAAGTGCTGATTGAATCAATTACTTCATCAATCAGTTCAAGCAGTTCAGGGTCTTTGTACTTCCGTCTGAACTTCTGTTTTAGTGTTTCGTGGTCAATGGAAGGGTAAAATTTCTTGCAGTCTATTTTCAAGCAATAGGTCATTTCTTCCGGCACGGTATCAACCGCCAACCGTAACTTCTTGTATGCTGCATGAATACCCTTGTTTGGTATTGCTGAATATGTGTCATCAGTGAAATACGCTAATAACTGCGGTTCAATCACCTGTAAAACCGCCCATTGTGCAATTCTGTCAGGGAAGAATGGAAGTTTGTATATTTCCCGTTCCTTCTTGCCGTCCTTTTTCGTAAAAGTGGCATATTCCGAAGTTTTGTATAAATGGTTTTGAAGCATCCATTGCAGACCCGCCAAATAGTAGTATGGTCTTTTCTCAATCTGCTGAACTTCCTTGTACCATCCTTTGCCTTTCTTTGCGTGTTGAAACGCAAGATACAGGTTATCCATTGAACAGATTTTTTCATAAAGATTGCCATACCGTTTCACGCTTGTCTGTTCCCTTCTGTATGCACTGAACCGAACTTTCAACCCGTCAGGTGACAGTCTACTAATACAGCCCATGTATTTTGATGTTTTGCCAAGTGGCACGGTAATCAGTTTTCAGTACATTGATTTATAAGAACACCCCCGCCATTTCTGACGGGGTGTTTCAAGTGATATTTGTGCATTTACTAACTGACTGCTGATATTCCGATTACGATTAGAAGAAGCATTATTCAGATTCCAATAGAAAGCACTGGTATTCAAGCCATTATTCCAATTAGCACCTAATTTAGTGACATTGGTTTTTTGTCTTTTTATTGTCTTTCTGCTTGAAAATCGTCATCTTTAGCATCCTGATTACCTAAAATTGTGTGAATTACTGGTTGCCTGTTATGCTGCTACCTTTTTTCGATACACCAACCGACCGCCGATATCCCGATTACGAGCAGAAGAAGCATAATTCAGAGCCCAATAGAAAGCACCGGCATTCAAGCCATAATGCCAATGAGCACCCAACGCAGCGACACGCCAACCAGTACCGTTCTGATTCCAACAGTAATCACCAACAGGAAGGGCGGTGTTTCCGTTGAACTCACCCGGTAAGAACAACCAATCAAAATCTTCTGAATAACAGAAAGCGGAAATATAACCGTTTCCATACTTTGCACACATTCCTGTATCTTCATAAGGTGCTGCCTTACTGTCATCAGTAAAACCATGATCTGCAACATAGGTATCACATTCACCTGTGGTTGCATTTGCATAGTGATTGATTCCATCAATCCACCACCAAATGTTGCCCCAAAAGTTTTCCTCACCACGGTATGACACAATCTGAATACCGTTAGCGTTAACAACTGAACCTGATGCATTACCAAGGGTGATCGTTGCACCTGTATTTTCTGTCATGGATGTTTTACCGTCATCAGTCTTTGAAACTGCACCGTTACCAATGACAGACTGCATATTAAAGGTTGCATATTCAATCAGCATAAGCATCTGTGAAGCGGATGCCGTCTGAACAACACCCTGTTCCCAACCAGTACCACGTTTTTCAGCAAGTTTTCTGATATTGGCACGGGTTGCGTTCTGTGTAAGTCCTGAAAGCGGTTTTGCATTAGCAATACTGCATAACATATCAGCAGCAAAGTCAGCAACCTGTGAATCATCAAGAATGTATGCTGATGCAGATGCATCCCAAAGTGAACCTTCAAAGGCTGCAAGATATGCAACATCATTTTCCTGACCATTTACAATGAACGCCGGATGAAGTTTGAATCCCGCCTTTGGTGTATCTGATACATAGTATCTGATTTTTCTTGTGATTGCCCCCTTGGTTCTCTTTTCAGTTTTAAGCGGTACAACCTTGTAATAAAACTTTGGCTGTTCAACCATTACCTGAACGATTGTCCCGGCACTGAATTTCAGGTTTTCATCAGGTGATTCCGTACCTACCGGGTTACGGTCAACCGCCTGTGTCAGTTTTCCAGTAGTAGAAAATCCGGCTTCACCGTAATATGCAGCAACACGCCCGTCATTGGTAAGGTTGCAACGCTTTCTACCACCAAAGGCATTGATTCCGTCAAATCCTGAACCCGCTGAACGGTTTACTGCTCCGGCAAGTCTTGTGAACTTTTTATTTTCAAAATCCACTTCAACACCATAAATGTCACCGTCTGAATATCCAACAAAGGCTTTCAGATCAGCAATTTCTTTTTCAAGTGCCTGAATGTCACCAACCGTTGCATACGCACCCGGACTGACCGCAAGTGATACGTTGTCAGCGTTTCCTACTGTGGTATATAACTGTAAGTATGCAGCCGATACCGTAACACCGTTATATGGTGGCATATAACAGTTATTTGACTTTTCAATGCAGACTGCATACAGGATTTCACCCTTGTCAGGGTCAACGGCATATAAGCCAAGTGTACGCATATAGTAACCTTCTTTCAGGTCTACATTGGAATATGCTGCATCAATTTTGATTGCAACCTCATTTGTGCGGGTAACCTTGGAAACAAGGGTTGTCTGCTTGATGTTGCTAAGTGCGGTCAATGCCTGTAACTGACTTTCAGTGTACTGGGTACTGGAAGAACATACTTTTGTAAAATCAATGTTTCCTGACCCGGCAATCATCTTTGCCATAAGTGCCTGACCATTGTTTGTGATGTAAAGTTTTGAATACTCTGCCATCTTATCATTCCTTTCTATGTTGTTTTTATCTCAATGAAGTCTACCTGAACAACGCCGGATGCTGCCTTTGCATCCATATCTGCCCGGATTGTTTCATTAAAATCTGTTGAAATGGTTACCATTGCGGTATCTGTTGCCTTACCACCAAAGTTCACTGTACCCTGAACACTCACTGTTTCCTGACTGTCATTTGTGATGTTCAGCATTTCAGTCTGAACGATTCCACCACCAAAGACTGATGAACCGTTCACATCAAACACTTCCCGGAAATCGTTTGTGATGATAAATTCATTGATGAAGCAGATGCCACCACCAAAAAGAACAGCACCTTTGATGTTGCAAGGGATGCTGTTCTTAGATACAACCACAAGATTTTCAGGAATCATTGTGTTTATGATGTTTTCCAGTTCTTCCACCTGACCATATAATTCAAGGTCAGTGTCAATATACAGTGTGTACCCGGTCTTGAAATCACCAGTCACTTCAAAATCACTGTCACCACAAAGGACAAGCAACTTTTGAAGCAACACTTTCCAAGTGTACGGGATTGTGTTGAACCACTTGCTTTGAACCCTTGAACGCCTTGATTCAAGGGTATCATCAGCAGTTGGGTATATTTTCAGCATCTTTTCAAATCGGCTGATTCCATATTCATCAGCGGTTGAAATGAAGCGGTTACGCAAACACCTGTCAGTTGCCGACCACATCAGACTAAATTCAGGGTTTTCCGCTTCAAGTGCTGCAACGGGTTCTTTGTAACTCTGCATGAATGGCGGTAAGTATGAAACAAGGTCAACTTCTCTTATCATGCAGAAACACCCCCTAACTTTGGTATGCAAAATTCTGTCAAGGTCATATTGCTTGCCGTGCCGTTCAGCTTTGTCCCGGTCACATCCACCACGCCATCAACACCAAGGATGCGGTTTTCAATCTGCGATACCCTGACAATGGTTTGTGATGTTTCTGACCAGTTCTTTCTTAATTCCAAGAAATACGCATCAACTGCTTCTGCAATGGCTGCCTTGGTATTTGACCAGTTGTGACCTTCTTCAAAGGTTACCGTGGTCTTGACCTCAATACTGACAGGTGATGCACTTGCAACACTGACTACATGACCGATTGGTGCAAGTCCGTAACCTTCCCCGGCATTTTCTTCCGGGTCAAGTGTCTGCTGAACGTATTGAACAAGCGTTGAACTTGCTTCACCATAATCATCTGAATCAGTGATGACTACATGAACAGTACCGCCAACCGTCAGTTTCTTGTCCTTGGCTGCATTATATACGGCATCAAGCCACGGTTTGACTGCTGCCGGAACTGTTGAAATGATTGATTCATACCAGTTCTTGACCACTGTACTGACGATCATGTCAGCTGGTCTAATGTCACCATTCCAAACACGCTTGACCTTACATGACCCAACACCTTCAATGCCTTTGACCTTTGCCATATAATCAGCATGATTACCACCAAAGGACTGTTCATTGAAGCTGTCAAAATAACGCTGTCTGAAAACTTCTGTATCTTCTTCATCTTCACCGGGAATAAGTACACTTGTCAGGCTTGCCGTCTGCAATCCATCAATATATTCCATTGGTATCATATCCCCAAGGTACTGATTGCCAACAACACCTTCTGTTTCACACTGAACCTTGTATGTTCCCGGTGTGATCTGTTCAGTCACAATATAGTTGATTTCACCAATGTTGAAACGCTTTCCAGTAACATCAATGTTTGTTGGTGTGAACTCACCCTGTAAGATTGCCTTGGTTGCGGGTTCAGGTGAAAGTCCCCTGTCCTTTGCAAGTAAAATCAGAAATTCCCTTGCAGCAGTATCACCGTATGAATTTTTTATCAGATATTCCAACTCAATGTATAAAATCTGAAATTCAATGGCTGTTGAACTATGCAGATCGTAAACAGGGGATGACGGTCTTTTGTCAATTTTGTCAGATACCCGGTTCATCATCCTTTCAAGGATAATGTCATAAGTCTGATCTTCATACATTCTAAATCTTCACCCCCTTCTCTGCTTTAATATCACCGTAAATTGTTTTTACGGTAAAATAGGCATGAACCACACCTTTGACCGTCAGGTCAAATTCAAAGTCGGTCACGCCCGTGATTCTTTCATCAACGGCTAACGCTTCACTGATTCTGCGTTCTAATTCAGGGCAAACCCAAGTGACAGGTTCACCATACAGGTCAAGTGTTTCAATGCCGTAATACCACGGATATATGATGTACTGATACCTTTCTGTTTGCAGTGTTCTGAAAATCATCTGCTTCATGGCATCCTGTTCATCCACAAGACCCCTGACTGAATCACCGTCTAAATCCATTTTATAAGTTAGGCTTGGCTGTGTTTCAATTTCAAAATCTTGGTCAAGAAAACCAACTGTTGAAGGAATCATTTGCCTATCCTATCCACAACAATGAAGCGTTGACCTTCTTGCTGTCTTATCAGGATAACTTCATCACCAACCGCCAAGCCATTGTGAATGATGATCTTCTTTTTTCCTGTAATTTTGTGAGTATGTGCAAGGTTCTTTGACCCTGTGTTCAAGTCAATGTTGCCACCGCTGCCATTGTCACCTTTTACAGTGTGGTTGTGGGTGGAAAGACTGCTTTCAGAAGTCCAGTCAACTGTTACCATTGTGCTGAAATCTGTCACATTTCTTGAAAGAATCAACTGTTTTTCACCCAGTATCATCTTCTGTTCAACATTGATTTTCAGCGGTGAAGCACTCACAACTTCACCAAAATATACATTTACGGGTTTACCCGCTTCAACCGCTTCAACGGCTGCCCTTTTCAGGGTATCAACAAGTTCATTTGCATCAGGCAACAAATTCACCCCCTCTAAGTGTCAAATCCATCCAATGTTCACCTTCCTTGTAGGTATGCTTGCATTTTTCAACAAGCATCCAGTTTTTCAGTTTTACATCACCAAGGTCAAGGTTGATGACAACCATTGAACCCGCCCGTACTCTGTTGTCACCTAAAGCGTTGGTAATTTTCAGGTTACGGGTCTTTTTGTTATACAGTTTCAAAAGGGCATCTGCTTTTGCCTGACCGTTTTCACCTTTCTGCAAGGTGTCAAAATACTGTAAGATACCCCACTTGTTAATGTTGGAAGAATCCTGTGTGATGTAAACATCACGCTTTCCTGTGTCCTTGTTATCATAGGTCAGTTTAATTTTGTTATATGTGTTTTCATCAATAGATGAAGTATAGTCAAAGTTTTGCCCGGTTTCTTCATCAATCATCAGGTACGCCCCCGGAACACCCACATACATAGATGACAGGCTTTTCAGGGTAAGTTTCCCAAAGTCATCATATAACACATACATTTCCCCGGTATTGGTCAGTGTCAGGTCAAGGGCATTTGCTATCATTTCAAACAGTGAAGTATTTTCTTCAACCCTTGATTCAATGACATACCCGGTATCATCCAGTGTGCCAAGGTTCAGGGCATAATCATCTGCAATCATTTTCACAAATTGGTTTGCCGTCTTTCCTTCATAGACCTTGGTATCTTTATTTTTTAAGTACCTCAACTGATCGTAGGCGGTGACAGTAATGATTTTGTCCTTGGTTCTCTGCTGCTTGAACACAAAACCAAAGAATACATTGTCACCGTCCACCTTCATCCTGACTGGACTACCTTCTGAAAAATCAAGAATGTTGTCATACAGGACTTTGAAAACCAGTTTGCCGGGGGTGTTTTTTCTTTCTGTTGACCATTCAATACCTTCCTGAACAACAGGCTGATATACTTTTGTTCCTGATTCATTCCCAACCAGTAGTTCAACGTACATTGAACAACACCCCTTTCTTATGCTGCCGGAATGGTCAAAACCTGTCCCGGATAAATTAAGTTAGGGTTGCCACCAATGACACCCCTGTTTGCGTTGTAGATCACGGTGTATTTTGCACCGCTGCCGTAAAACCGTTTTGCAATGTTCCACAAACAATCACCACGCACAACCGTATAGGTCTGTGCTGCTGCCGGGGCGGGTGAATTGTTGGTTTCCCGCTTAGGCTCTGCACTTGCCTTTGGCTTGGATGCAGCAATTTTGATGTTGACTGTCTTTGTTCCATAGTCCCGGTACTGTTTCAGATTGAACTTGACTTTGAAGTCAAACCCGTTCTTGGCATCCTCTGAAATTTTGTAATCTTCCAAAGATACCTTCATGTTCGTGTTCAGCAGTTTTTTCCCCACCGGGGTCTTTCTGCATACAATGAACTGGAATGTCTTTTTGCCTGTTTTCAACCCTTCAAAAATATCAAAGAAATATCCCGCTTCTTTGAAACCATTCTTATACACCGCATAAGGATGTTTTACTTGCGGGATTTCTGCTTCAAATTCAATGTCGGTCAACCCGGCTTTTTTCAGGATATTGATTTCACCTTCATTTATCAGGTTGACCGTTTTGTTATTACCATTGATTTTGATACTGATTTTTTCAGGGGTGACAGGAAAAAGGCATTTGTCAAAATACATATCATATCCGCTTCTTGCCATTTATTCATGCACCCCTTCCGTCATATTGTCTACCGCTTCATTGACTGAATCTGTCAGTTTGGTCATAAAACCATCAATGTCATCACCGCTGTTCACGGTGTTCTGCATACCTGACATATCAACATTGATTTCAGCGGTTGTGAATCTGTTAATTGCTTCTTGTTCTGCAATATCACGCAAATACTTCAATTCTTCCTCTGATACTTCCAAAGAATCCTTGATTTTGCCTGTGTTATCGTCAATGTTTCCAATGCTGTCACCCACGCCTGAATTTGCTATTGCATCATTGAACCCTGATGTGTAATCACCCACATTAGGAATATCTGTCTGACCAAATACATCCGACAGACTAAAGTTTGAAACCTTATCAGCAATACCGTCACCCCATGCCGCACCCGCATTGAACGCATCTGATGTCCAACCGTCCTGAAATGCATCAAAGGTTGTAAAACCTTCATTGAACGCATCACTGATTGACTGGTAATCTTCTTTGTTTCCGGCTGCTTCACTTGCTTTGGCTGCATAGTCATCTGCTGCTGAACTGATACCTGAATAATCAAATTCAACAAACGGTAACTTATTCAGTGCTGCACAAATACCTTCAATGACTGAAAGTGCCGTGCTTAACAGGTTGTAAAACCATGACTGTACGTTGCAGATAGCATTGTGAAATGCCGTCATCATATTGGATGCAAGTGCTGCAATGGCGTTTCCAATACCCAAGGCAATGTTTGCCACGGTTAGACCCAAGTTCTTGAAGAACTGAATCACCACGTTCACACCACCAGTAATCACACCGAACCCTGAATTTGCAATACCTGTCATCTTTGCAATCGCATTACATACGGCAAAAATTATTGCTATAAGTGCTATAATCAGCACAATAATCCATGTGATCGGACACGCTGCAAGTGCTGCGTTCAATCCATACTGCTGTACCGTCCAAAGAAATGTTTGTCCGGCTGCAAGTGCATCTGCTGCTGCCTTTGTCGCATCAATGGCTGCTGAAATTGCAGTAATTGCGTTGACAATTCCCATGATTGCCAAATATGCCCCTAATGCAGCAATTACACCATAGATAATTGGTGCAATGATTGACCAGTTATCACCGATAAATGCCCCAACGGATGCAGCTACTTCAAACACATTCAGAAGGATATTCGCAAGGGTTGCCATTGCTTCAATAGCACCCTGAATGAAAGTCTGAAATGCTTCACTATTGGCTAAATCGTTCAGTCTTTGAAGAACAGGTTGAAATGCAATCAGTGCGGTGTTCTGCATTGACTGCCACATCTGCCCCCAAGTCATAGGCATTTCATTGAATTTGCTGTTAATGTCATCAGCAGCAGAAAAGATTGCTGCCTTGACCACATCAGCGGAAAGTTCCCCATCCGCTGCCATTTCCCTGATCTTACCGATTGGAACATCAAGATAGTCCGCAATGTTCTGAATCAGGTTAGGTGCTTGTTCAAAGATACTGTTCAATTCATCACCACGAAGGACACCTGAACCAAGTGCCTGTGATAACTGCAATTCTGCATTTGCTGCTTCTTGGGTACTTGCCCCGGCAATCGTCATCTGTTTTTGAATCAGATCAGCAAAAGCAACAACTTCTTCTGAACTGCTGAACGCATCCTTTGCGTTGTTACCGAAACGGGCAACAACATCAGCCATCTGACTGAATGAACCCCTTGCATCTTGTGCTGCTGCATATACCATGTTGACAAGTTCAGCGGTTGTCTGAACCCCGTCATTCATCATGTTCAAACGGGATGTTGTCTGAACAAGTTCGTCTGAAATGTTCAGTGCTTTCCCAACTGACTGAATACTGACATAGGCTGCAACTGCCCGTTTGATGGTATTGGTCAGTTCATTTGCCTGTTGCGTTCCGGCTGAAATTTCCTGATTGAAACGCCCCTGTTCATCCACATTGTCACGGATGTACCTTTCTGTGTTGCCAACGGTCTGTGACAAACGCAAATAGGCATCATTGGCAGCAGAAACATCCATGTTCTGCATTGCCTGATTCAGTGAATTTTGTTCCTGAATAGCATGATTCAACTGCATACGCAACTGTTCCAGTTCTGCATTTGCATTGTCTGCCCCAACATTTACCGGGTTGTTCTCAATCTGCTGAATCCGCTGTTGAATTGCAGATAACCGCTGTTGCATGGTGTTCATATCCTGAACTGCTGCATCCGGCAGTATATCCATTCCCTGTGCGGTCTGTGAAATCCTTGCCTGTGTGGTGTTCAGTGTGTTCAACATATCGTTTGCACTCTGAACTTCTTGCTGAAATCGTTCAACACCTGTTCCTGTGAACACATCCATCCCGTCAGTGTTCCATGTGACCGGGATTTCTACGGGTTCAGGGTCAGGCGGTGCGTTTGGCTGAATTTCAGGTCTGATTGGTTCAGGATTTTCAACCAAAGGGTCAGGAAGTACCGGGTTTACATCCACGTTTATAACCTGACCGTTTCCCCCATCCACAACAGGCGGTGCAATATTAGGTGCGGTCTGTTGGCTTGCTGCTTGATTCATTGCTTCAATGGCAGCAGTTGCCTGATTGATTTCATCCCTTGCCCCTTCAAGGCTGCTTGTATCAATGTCAGCGTTCATTGACTGCTGCATATCATACATTGCAGACACGGCAAGGTTCACTGAACTGATGATGTTGTTCAACACTCCGCTGAATTGGTCATTAAGTTCAATACCTGTCTGAATAGATGACACCTGTTTCACCGTCCTTTCTTAGTGTTTTTTCTTTGCCCTTGCTTCTGCTTTTTTCTTTTCCTTCTTGTCATGCTCTGCTTTCAACTCGATTGAAGCAATCACAAAGGCTTTTTCCTGTTCATCCATATCTAAGAACACTGATGGAAGAATGTGAAGTTTTAGAAGGGCATAGTAAGCATAATTTGCTTCACCATCCCCTTCTTCAATTAGTTTTTTGCTTCATCCACCTTGTCATCAAGGTTCTTGGTAAATCCCTGAAACTTCTGCATCCACATTGTGAAGTCCTGATATTCTCCGGCATTGTCAACCATTGCATAAAGAAGTTCTTCCGGGGTCATAACACCGTATGAATCCTGTAATTCCTTATCGTAAAGGTCAGGGTATACAGTGGATGCCACAATCATCTTTGCAAGGTATTCAGCAGTTTTTACTTTCGGTCTGTAAAGGTTCGGCTTACCCTTAACCGGGACTTCAATGGTACAGGAATCACGCAACGCTTCATTTTCCTTGGAAGTAATCTGTTTGAACTCCCATTCCAGCGGTTTACCGTTTTCATCCTGTAATGTGGTTGTAGGTGCATATTTTTCATTTGGCTTTGCGATTTTGTTCGCTTTCATAAATCGACTGAATTTTGACATTTTGTTGTTCTCCCTTCTGTTTATCAAAGAATAGAAAAAACCCCTTATATGACCTTATATAAAAGCCACACAAGGGGTTCTGTTACTTAGTTAGTAAGAAAACCCGTGAGGTTTGCAAAAGATTCAGGCATTGAGAAGTCCTCAAATGTTCCTTCAATCTCTTCATCAAGGTATTCCCCGTCAGCATCAAATTTTGCTAACACACCGCCGTCAGTGTTGCAGTCATAGAAAATGATCGTCTGTCTGCCCGCATCACTGGTTGGGTCATCATTGGTGATCTGCATTTCAAAATACACATCCTCACCAGTGTTCTTATAGTCAAGTAATGCCTGACGAAGAACTGACTGGTTATAGTGTGCCGTGCCGGAAAAAGTACCTTCCATACCACATGACTTATGACCCGCCATGATTGCACCAAGGCGGGGAACAGTAGTCTTGGTTTTCTCAACCTTTGCTTCCATATCAATCATCTGCATGAAGTTGTATCTTCTACTTCCGATTGTGATAAAACATTCAGCAAGTTTTGCTGCAATAGTGTCCCTTGCTTTCATTGTTACATTCGGCATTTTATTTCACCCCTTTCTTACGCAACCGTAACCGTTTCATAGAGTTTACCCATAGCGTTCACAACGGTGATTGCTGATGTAATCACAACCGCCTTTTTGGAATCGCCCTGTGCAACCGTAACATCAGAATCAGTGAACCCTTCAATAGCACCAAGTTCCTGTAACTGTGTACGGATTTTCACCAAGTCAGACCAAAGGGAAGTTCTGCCTGATGCATTGTTTGGAACAACACCAAGATACTTAGTGTTGAAAAGAACTGCATCATCATTTCCCAACTGGTCAATAACTCTGATCGTCTGATTGTCCTTGAATACATCCCCGCAAGTGTCCGAAGTGGTCACCATAGAGTTAATATCTTCAAGCACACGAACAACGCCGTTGACCTTATGAAAAGTGAACTCACCCGCCTTGATTGCTGCTTTCAACTCATTCTGTGTGTAATTGGTATCAACGGTGAAACCGCCGTCATATTTCTTGTTCTGACAAGACTTATTGACCGCACAACCGCTTTCTGCACCAGTTACCCAGTACACAAGTGCTGCTTCTGACCATCCTGTATCTGTTACCTTGTTCTTCACACTGATAACGCCCATATAATCAGCAGACAGGTTGTAAACAACCAACTGGAACTTGATACCAAGTTCATCACGCAAACGCTTGTTGAAAGCCACATATAACTTCTTGGTGACATCATCAGTAACCACAACGCCCATAGTGTTGTAGGTGTATGATTCGATTTTATCCAAGTAAGCCTGATGTGCAGTGCCGTCAACCGTGCCGTTTGTACCACCAGTTAAAGGTGTTCCGGCAGTAACAGCAAGATCAGCAGCCTTGAATGTCACATAATCGTTTGCCACAAGATCAGCAGCCTTGGCAACTGTCTGTGTGTCAACCTTGACCGTACCGAAGTAGGTTGTAACATCATACTTGCTTGCATCATCTGCATTTTTCTGAATCACGATCTTCAAATCGTTACCACGAACACCACAATACTTTGCAGTTGCGTATGTGTTCGCTGCCTTATCACCACCGCCGTTCAGACGGTATGCGTATAAGGTCTTTGCACCCATGAACAGATCATTAAGACCAAGCATCTTAGGACTGTCAAAGGCATAACCAAAAAGTTTCAGGCTGTTCTTCTGAAAATCTTCATTGGTCACTTCAAAAACTTCCCCTTCAACACCCCAGTCAAGTTCAAGGGGCATTGTTGCGATACCTCTATCAGACAATGCAGCGGATGCGGATGCAGCCGATACAAAGTTGATATAAGCACCGGGCAGTTCTTTGTTCTGTGAGGTAAATGTACCACCACCTAAAGCCATACTATTTCACCTGTCCTTTCATGTATTTTTCAACTAAATTGTCAACAGTTTTCATGGTGTAACTTTTATCTTCATCAAGAAGGGCATCCACCAAGTCCCTTCTGTTTGCAAAACGGGCAGATGCAAGAATCTGTTCCTTGCTGAACATTGGTTCAGTCTGTTCAGACCTTGCAGCAGTTCCCGTTGCTGTCTTTTTTGCTGCCATAATCAACCACCTTCCTTCACATCCGTGCTTGCCGTCATAGTTTCCATTGGTGTCTGTTCTTCCGTCTTGACTGTGAAAAAGTCATAATTGACAAAAAAATTCAGAACACCGTCAACCACCTGATGATTCATTTTTGAACCCCTGATTGGCTTGGTATCACCGTCTGTTGTGATATACTCCAAACAGTCATACATTCTTTCAGCCACATCAGCACATTCCCGCTGCTTCTTTGCAGACTGTGGGAAATACTGGATGCAGAACTGATTGGTACGTTCATACCGTTTGCCAAGGAAAAGGTTGTTGTTTGGGTTCAAGCAAGCAATAAAAAAACAAGGCTCTTTCAAACCTTGCTTGATTTCTTCATTGTGGATTTCATAATCATCCCCAAATTCTTTGTTCAGGGAACAACTGATTGCTTCAACTATTGAATTTATCATTTACCAAGTCCCCCTAAATATTTCTTGATTTTGTTTTCAAGCACCTTTGGGGCAATTTTCTGTAATTCCTGTTCAGATATGGTCATCATAAACTGACCTTTGACCCATCCTGAATGATTGGCTGTCCTGTGTCCGTACTCAACATAGGATGCGTATTCAACCGGGTTCACAATTTCAATGACATAGGTGTCACCAAAATGATTCACCGTCAGGCTGTCCGCATACCCTTGTGCTGATGCACGTTTTTCACCAGTCCAACCACGCCTTAATGTACCGCCCTTTTTTCCTGAACTTGCCGGGTACTGTCCGACAGGTGTTCTTTTGACCACCATGCGAAGCAACCGGGCAGCAAGTTCTTTTGCACACGATTCCACAAAGTCATCAGGATTTTGCAACTTTCCCAACTGCTGCTGAAAGTCTTTCAGACCTTTGCAGTCAAATCTTCCCATTCTACCCATTTACGCATATTCCTTGAACAGTTCAAGTGTGATTTCCTGATGCGTTGGATATGTGGAAGGGACACCGCTGCGGGTGTAGTCCGTGGTCACATTGTCCTGTGTTACTGTCAGTTTTGACCCCGCCTTGATGGTTACATCCGGGGAAACGAACAACTTTGTGCTTTGCGTGATCGTTGCTGCTGATTCTGACTGAATTGCTGTTTGCAGTTTTTCAAAAGATAATCTGCACGGTTGGTCTTGTAAGACTACAACCTCTGATTCTTCCATAAGTTTTGACTTCTCATTTTTTACCTTTTGCAGTTCTGTCACCGTCAAAGTACCAAAATAGGTTGCTTCAATGGCTTTCCTTGCAGCCTTTTGTGCTGCCTGAATCTGCTTTACCATCTGATACGCCTGAATGAATTAAATTCAGCCTTTCCATAGGATAAAAGGTAATTGATGAAAGAAGTCAGTCTTTGTTCAGGGGTCATTGAACCTTCACCAGTCGCAAAAACCGTGTTGGTGTCCCCTGTCTGAATCTGCTTGACAGCATATTCTAAATCAAACCCGGTAAGATCATCAGGTGCAAAGGTTTTCTTGGAAAGAAGAAATTCACCCACCGCCATATCAACGGCAATGTGTTCCAGTCCTTCCGGCACATCATTCCAGTTGATTTCATTCTTGATTGTGCTGCGTACTTTCTCAACACAAAAGGTCAAGGCAAATTCTTCATCTGCCTTGACCTCATAACCAAGTGATTTCAACCGTTCTTTTACTGTATCAGTATCAAACATTGCAACCACCCTTTCCGATCAGAAATTAACCACGGGAAATAATACGGGCAATCGGAACTGCCTTGTGTTCAATGGTCTTGGTATCAGATGCAACCAGTGACCAGTTCTTGCCGTTCCCTAACTCTGTGTTAGTTGGTGAATTGGTTTTCTGATCTGCCTTGAGATAAGAAACACCTGAAACAGAAACAGCGTGACGTTTACGGGAAATAAGTGTGTCCTCACCGCCCCTTGTCTTAGCATCACGCACCATTTCATAAGGCACTTTTGCACCTACATCTTCAAATCCAATAGCACCTTCACCAAGGATATAAGTTGTGTACTCTGTATAAGCATCCTGTGCCTTGATACCTTTTCCTGTGTCCTCTGCAACAGCTTCAACAACCTTAGTAGGTAAAGAATCATCAATGATGACCAGTCTGCCATTCCAAGTACCCATTTCAAGATCACGTTCAATACCCTGTGCATCTGTATACTTTAAGTATGCAAGCAGTTTCAGATTTTCAAGATTAGTAGCAACCGCACTGTGACAGTAAACTAACTTGAACTTCTGCTTGTTGTCACCGCAAGCCTTCTGAATGGCACTGTTCAGGGTGGTTGCATCCATCTTCATAGTGTCATCAGTGTGTTCAGCACCCGCCTGTGCAATATCATAAGTATGTGCTTCAACAAACGCTGCATTGGACTTCTTAATGTCACCCGTTCCAGTGTCTTTCATCCCAAACACACCCTTTAAGATTGCAAGGATAACATCCTGATCTACACTGTTCCAGTAGTCATTGATCTGACTTCTTACGTTTGCCATGAAGTCAGTACCACCTGTTACATCATAACTGAAATCTGCTTCTGTCCAACCGTTCATTCTACCGTAAGTGAAAACACCCTGTTCAAAGGTGTCAGTCTTATCCGGTGTAACATTGTCAACACCGTCATAGTTCTGCGGTGTGCCGGAAAGCAGACCAAAGAACGGTAACACTGCGTAAACAGTACCAGTCTGTGAGTTGTTCACAAATGTGTCACGAAGTCGTGCATCACCAACGATTGCACGGGATTCACGCAACTTGTTCAGTTTCACGTTCGGAATTGCACTCATGTACTTACCGAACGCCTTTTCGTTAAAACTTTTAGCATCAAATTTTGCCATGTTTCAATTACCTTCCTTTCATCAAATTAAATCTGTGCATCCGGGTTTGCTTCCATGTAAGCGGTGAGTTCGTCATAACTCATTTTTGAGAAATCGACCGTTTCACCCTCACCCGGTTTCTTTTCCCCTGATGCTCCCGGCTGAAAACCTTTGAAATTCTGCTGCTGTTTCTGCTGCTTTTGTGCTTCAAACAGGAACTTGGTGTCATCACCACTTCTTAACTTCTCGATCTGTTCATCCAGTCCCTTGACATTTCCGTCCTTGTCAAGTTTGGCTTCTCCAAGTTCAAGTAAGGCTTTGACAGCTTTGATGTTCTTTGCCTTTGCACCAGTAAGTGCCTTTTCAACCGCAAAATCAATTTTCAACTGGTTCAGTTCAGATTCATGGGTTGCCTTGGCAGTGGCATTTTCAGTCTGTAAGTCCTCAATCTTCTTTTTCAGATCAGCGTTGTCCCCGGCAGATGCTTTCAGGGTTTCTAACTGCTTGTCACGGTCACCGACCTGTGTTTTCAGTCCTTCAACCTCTGTCTGCAAGTTCTTGATTTCTGTTGAAGCAGTACCCTTTGCGTTCTCAATGTCATCACCATTGATTTTCATTACTGAATCAGCCTGTTCCTTGGTAAGTCCTAAATCCTCTAACTGTTTTCTTGTCATTTCTATACCATCCTTTCAAATACGTTTTTATACGGGGTTACTCCCACATGATTGATTGGTTTTGTTCGGTTTACGCTTGACAACCCGCAAGAAAAAAGACACCCGTTGCCGGATGCCTTTTCTATGTGCTACTTGACCCAGTAGCCGGGAGATAATCAGGATCACCATGCCTTTCTCATTGTGTATGTTTTCATGTGCCTTTTATCCCCCTTTCTGACCTCATATAACAGCCATATAGCAATTATTACAGGTCTATTGATAACTTGTTAAGGTATGAAAAAAGCACGGTTATTTGACCGTGCTTCTCATGTGTTTAATATATGATGTCATCATCTAATGATAAGTAACCACTATCATATACGTCCTTATTGTTCTTTATGCAGTCACCAATGATTTCAATAATTCTATCAGGGGATTCTGCACTCATTTGAAACATTGGGAAACCGTCATTGAATTTTCTTTCATAATCTTCCAATGCTTTATTCAATTTTTCATCCATATCATTTCACCCCTTTCAGAATTTCAATCAACGCTGCATAACTGTTTGGTAAATACTTTTTCACATATTCCAGTGCTTCACCACCATTCACTTCTGCTGCCATTATGTTCGCCCACATTTCAGATGCAGATTCATAATCACGGCAAATAGAAACAACCTTTGATAAATTACTTACATCATAACCTAAATCTTTATATGCCTGTTGCAGTCCCTTATGTTCCTTCATATGTTTGATTGAATGATACAGTCTATTGTAATATTTATCACCATGACCCCATCCAATTCTTTCCCAAAGTAACCCATCAATGGCATCCTGAACACCGTCACTTGCATCATGTAACCGCAATTCTTTCTTGATTTCATCTGTCAATGTATCACGCAAGAATTGCTTATCTTTTCTTACTGCTGCAAGAAATTCATCACTGGAACTTGCCCTGTTAGTAAAGCGTGACTTAGTATAATTCAAATTATTTTTAACTGTGTCTATCTCATTGAAATGCAAATCACTAAATTGTGCCTGTGCATCAAAGAAATGACCATATTCATGTGCTACTGTTGAATACTTATCTTTTCCATTCTGAATATACCTTTCATCAGGATAAGAAAAGGTAAGACTATTTGATGCGGGTGTATATGCACCACTTGATGCCTTTTTAACTCCCGCAATCTTATCTGCATAAGAAGAATACAGTTTCTTAACATTATCATTTGAATGATTATTCAATCTTGCCAAATATTCAGCATAATCTTTATCACTCATTGCACCCTTCAACTTAGTGGTGTTTCCTTCAATATCAAAATTCTGTTCTTCTGTCTTGATTGTATCATCAGGATTTATTTCTTGCAAGTCTGACTTGTCACCCTGAACAAAAGCCTTGTCCCATTCCTTATAGGTCATATTGCCCGGTACAAAGTAGGTCTTGCCTGTTTCTTCATCACGGGCAGCACGTTCACCAACTGCATCAAATTCATCATCAAAATATGGTACTGTGGTTGAACGGCAATGAACATGAAACGGCGGTGCAGTTTCCCCAACCTTCCATTCTGACATTTTGAAGTGCTTGCCGTCCATTCCCCGGCATATATCCGAAGTATGGGAATCAAGGGTTGCCACAATCTCATACATTTCAACATCCAGTTCAGCAAAACAGTCCTTTTGTGCTGCACTGCTGAAAAAGGCTTCTTCTGTCATTACCAACCGCCCGGCGTTGGTCTTGGAAGTGTTCATCTTCCGGGCAATTTCATCAATGACTTTCTGCGGGTCTTTTCCCAAGATGATGTTTTGTGTCAGGGTGTTGTTCAGTTCATTGACCAACTTCTGACGGTTGCCCCATATCCTTTCACTGAAATTCTTGCCGTCAACCGCCCAAGGCTTATTGATGACCTTGCTGATCTGCTTGTCATCCAGTGCGGAAAAGTCCCAACCAACACCCACACCCTTCTGAATCTCATAGGCTGTGTGATAATAGCCGGACTTGTAAACATTCCGCATTGTGCTGTCAATGCTGTCAAGTTGGTTTCCAAACATGACTTCAATGCTCTGTTGGGTCTGCAATTTCAAGGCTTCAAGTCTGCTGATATGGAATCTTGCAGATGCATTTTCAAGCTGCTTGACCCAAGTGCCGTTGATCGCATTTTCCTGACCGTACTGAATGTACTGGTTTACATCCCATTTCAGTTCAGCAAGTTCCTTTGCGTTCAACATCCGCTTTGCTTCTGCAAGGGTTACCCCGTTGTTAGATGCAAAACGCTGATACCATGCAGCAATCTGACCTTCAAGTTGCTTCTGTGCCTGTCGGTACTGTTTTTCAATATCCGCATAGCACTGAACCCCCTGTTGGTGTGCAGCCTGTTCAAGCAGTTCAAAACGCTTCTGCCAGTATTCACCGTTATTCATCTACTTCACCGCCCTGACTTCCCTTGTTTGGGTCACCTTTATTGTCAGGGTCATCATCTGCACCGTCACCGTTTTGGTTCTGTGTACCAAACGGGTCATACTGTGCAAGCATTTCTTTCTGTGCTTCTTCCTTCTGCTTTTTCAGGCGTTCCATTTCAAGTTGCGGGTCATCCACCCAAGGGTGCATACTGATGATCGTTTCATCAGAAATGATTCCCTGTGACTTCTGACAGTTATCAATAATATCTGATTCATTCATCAGCATATCACGGTTGAATACCACATCAACCCCATCTTCTTCACCTTCAAAGTCACCCTGTCCTGTATTAGCAAGGTGGCAGTTGACAAACCAAAGTACATCATCCATTGTTGCCTGTGCTTCTGATTCTGTATCATTGGCATCTGTATCAATGTCAGAATACATTGACTGAATGTTCATCTGATTAGGGTTGCCGGAAAGTCTGTCATCCTTGGCATCATAACCCATTGCGTTTTCAATCAAGGCTTTCTTGAAGATTTCCACAATGGTCTTGTAATTGTCTGCATTGACCGTGATTTCAAGGGTTTCAACCCCGCCTTTGGTATCACCGTCATATCTGACCTTTACTGCACCATAGGTTGCAAGATTCTTCCTGAACTCACCCAAATTAGTACCGTCATAGTTCTTCAATACCAAAATAGTGTTCCGGGCATCTTCTTGCATATTGTTTTCAAAGTCAGACAGCATCACATTGATACCATCCTGTAATGACTTGACCTTCTTAATCAGCGGTGTTTCCTGTTCATTGGCTTTCAATGAAATCAGGGGAACACGCTGCCAGTTGAACACTTGAACATTTCCGGCAGCATCCGTCATTGTAACATGTGGGAAGTCTGCGGTTTCATTGTTCACAATGTCAGGAATCAGTTTCCCGCCATCAAGAATGAACAGGTGAACCCCATTCAGATCATACAATTCAACTTTTTCAATGAACTTCCTTTGATTGCCGTCATAGGCAACCGTTACATAATGCCGAATGAAGAAATCAAGTTCAGTGTGTTCAGAATCTTTCCAAAATGGCAAAATCTCATAAGCGGGGAAAAGCCTGAAAGCAAATTCACCCCGTTCATTGTAGTATGGGTATAACCAAGCAATACCGCCATTATATGCAGCCTTGCCCGCACTTTTCAGCGTTCGCATGAACTTCTTGTCAAATATCTTTTTCAGCAGTTCAATGTATGCAGTATTTTCACCGCTTAGTGTGAACGGCTTACCGAACAGATAATTGGCTTTCTGATTGACCATCTTTGCATACTGGTTATCAACAATTCTGTTGTTTGGTAGGTTCTCAACAACTTCAAGTTCCCCACCTTCACCGATCATTGTACGCTTGCGGTGAATTACATCATGGTCACCGTCATAGTACAAAAATCCTTTTATCTGCATCATTCTACGGGGTGAACACTTCCATGCTGCAATTTCCTTTTCAAGAAATTCCAAGTCGGTCATGTGTGCCTTTGCCCCTTGCAATATAAAGTTGCTAAGTTTTAATGTGATTGCATCCACAAAGGAACTGAACACGGTTCAATTCACCCCTTTCATTGCATAATAAAATCAAAACCCCTGAAAACACTATGTTTCCAAGGGTATGTGTTACTAATTTGTTTCTAATATCTCAAAAAGTAGTTATACAGGTGTCATAGGCGGTCACCGATTGCAACCGCCCCGGAGTAAGCATTTGACAACCTTTTCCTACCGTCCAAAAAGAAACGGCTGCTGACACCGTGTATTCTACCCGGTAATTGCTTAATCAAAACTAAAGGCATCACCCTTTGCCATCTGTTCAATCGCATAACGCATTGCATCCATTAGGTGATTGAAGTCATCAATAGGGCGGTTCAGTTTCTTGCCCGTCTTGGCATCCTTATCCCACTGATAGTTGCTGATCTCTGTGATGAAATTCACGCAACGGGGATGAATGATAATATGATAGTCCTGTATGAAGTCAATGCCGTTGTTGATGCTGTCCTTGCCCTTCCTTGCTTTCCTGATTCCTTTCAGACCCAGTTCACGCAAGCGATCAATGCTCTTTGGTTCTGCTGAATCGGCTGTGATCTTCTCTTTCACATATCCCATCCGCTGAACCTGTTCGGCAATGGCTTCATTACTCATACCCGGCTGATACATTTCATCAAAGACCCAAATGGTCTTGCTTGACTGATCTATCAGACCACAAAACAGTGCTGACGGGTCATTTGTATAACCAAAGTCAAGACCGAATACAGACTTGACCCCGGCAATCTTCTTGACTTCATCAACACTGAACGCCTTTTCTTCCCAATTTTCATAGACAAGACCGTCTACAATACCCCAATCACCAAGACCCGCCACTTTGTAACGCCTTGGGTTCTGCTTCTTCATGGTTTCAAAGACTTTTAAGTCTGCCTTATCCAACCATTCATTGCACTTGTAATTGGTGGTCATTGCAAGGGTTTCATCATCTGTGTTATCAAAAAACCGCTTCTTTATCCAGTGGTGTTCATTCCACGGGTTCAGTGTAAGGGTTATTTGCTTGAACAGTCCTGAACCGTCAGGAACAGCACCACGGATTGATTCATCAAGCATATTGAAATCATCTTCTGAACTGATTTCATACGCTTCTTCAATCCACATCCAACACAAGCAACCAATATCAACGGTTATTGATGTTACTTTCAGGGGGTCATCCAGTCCCCTGAAATAAATCTTTTGACCTGTCGGTTTGTAAGTCATTTCAAGTGGTGATTCTTTGATTTCCCAAAAGGCATCAACGCCAAGGCGGTGAATCGCCCACTTCAATTCTGTGAAACAGGAATCTTTCAGGGTTCTGAAAGTCTTTCTGACCACAAGGGTATTTGCCTGTGGGTACTTCATCATATTGGTGATGTACCAAAGGGCAGTTGTTTTTGATTTCTTGGATGCACGGCTACCCTTGCATACCCTATATCTACCTTTCCAACGCCAAAAAGTACCGTAACCCTTACCAACCAGTTCAGGCAGCAGCACTTTCTTCTTGCCGGACTTTGTAGCCTTGTAATCTTCCGGGTACAGAATAAACTTCTGATACCCAAAAACATATTGTGAAGATATTCTGTTCTTGACCATAGACGATCACCGCCTAATCTTCAAGGGCATCTTCACCAGTGATAACAATAGGCTGTGTGATATTCACATCAATCTTGTCATTCCACATACCCAAATGCTTACCAAGTAATTCAAGTGCTTTCAGCTTTGGTGAAATCTTCACTTCCCTTTCAACACTTGACCCGGTTTCTGATTCAGACTGTTTATATTTCACGGATTCAATACAGGCAAGGTCATCATCAGTTGCATTGTCTTTGATTCTTCCGTGACTATCAACAAGGTCTGTCATCTTAACAAAAGCAATGCGGGCAAGTTCTAAAACAACCCTGTCCTGATTGATTCCTGTTCTTTTGCTGCGTTCTGCCATTGCAACACTAATTGCCTGTTGAACCTTGACATTTGCCAACATCCTTGAACCTTGCTGATCTGCTGTTTTTGCCGAATAACCCGCACGAACGGCTGCTTGTGTTGCGTTCAGGTCAATCAGGTATTCTTCAACAAAACGCTGTTGTTTTTCAGTTAATTTTGCCGTTTTTGCCATCAAACAACACCCCTTTCATGTATTTTTGCAATAAAAAATCCCTGAAACATTACATTTCAGGGTGCAAATATCGGCATAAACAAAAAAGAATTGTGAAAAAACAACCGCTTCTTCACAATTCCCATCTTTGTCAAGATACATCCTATCATTAGATTCAAGAATACACAATATACTTGAAACAACAAAATCTATCGTAAAACGCTCTTTTTGTTGTTTCATGTGACAGTAAGTATACATTAAGTTAGGTAATGCAGATCATCATAGGTTTCTTCAAACCTTGTAAGTGCCTTTTTGTGAAGATTCCTGACATACTGATATGACATACCCATTTCACCTGATGCAACTTTCAAACTCTTAAACTGCACATACACCTTGAACAATACCTGTGAATACCTTGCATTGTGCAGACCTCTAATCTGCTTGATGATCTGTTCCTTGGCATCTGAAAAGCGGTCAATCTCTGCATTGATTTCATCATTGAAAGCAACATAGTTTGTGACTGCCTTGCATAAACTGTCACCTGACGGACTTGTCTGCACTCTTTCAGCAGAATAATCAATACCGCCCGTACTGCAAGCATTATTTTTCATATCATTAAGGCGTTCTAAGTCCTGATTGATATTAGTATCAAGTTCCTGTAACTGTCCTAAATATTCCCTTGCGGATAATGTTTTCATTCTTTCACCTGTCCTTTCCCGGTTACGGTTACGCTTGCGGTTACGGATAAAATCACACTAAAAACACCCTGAAAGCCTTGAATTTCCTACTGGTTACGGTTAGTTACGGTTACGGTTCACGCCTTATACTCTATATTTTTACTTTTTATGATGTATAGAATATACAATAAATAAAAATAATAAGAAAATTGCTTTTAACCGTA
>OIBS01000175.1_pt1 | contig 27976 bp, 16 predicted proteins | sample 1581081 | NCBI WGS metagenome assembly OIBS01 (sample SAMEA3882511, study PRJEB24775) | human gut metagenome | biome: human-associated habitat; feature: intestine environment; material: feces | place: Netherlands | collected 2009/2010 | reverse complement strand
AACGCGAAAAGTTCCGTATTCCGCGCAGTGTACAGGACGCCATCCCCATCCGCCGTATCTTTGCGGATGGGATTTTCCAAGTCGGCAACCAGTATTCCAAAACATGGTCTTTTACCGACATCAACTACGCCATCGCCAGCAAAGAGGACAAAACATCCATGTTTCTCGACTATTCGGAACTGCTGAATGCTCTCGACTCTGGCGCATCTGCGAAAATCACGATTTATAACCGCCGCATCAATAAGGCCGAGTTCGAGCGCAGCGTCCTACTGCCTGACAAGGATGACGGCTTGGACGAGTACCGCCACGAGTTCAATCAGATGCTGACCGCCCAAGTGACCGGCACCAGCAACAGCATCGTGCGGGAGCGCTATCTGACCGTAAGCGTGGTAAAGCGCAATGCGGACGAGGCCCGCAGTTACTTTGCCCGCGTTGGCACGGATCTGGTGACGCACCTTGCGCAGCTTTCCTCGGTGGCAACCGAACTGACGCTGACCGAGCGTCTGCATATTTTCCGCGACTTTTTCAAGGCCGGGGAACAGGCTGCGGCGGAGTTCAATATCCACGAACACGCCAAACGCGGCCAGCATTTCAAGGATTGGTTCTGTCCCGACAGCATGGAATTTGCCGCCGACCATTTCAAGCTGGACGCACGGTATGGCAGGGTGCTGTATTTGCAGGACTATGCCAGCTACATCAAGGACAGCTTTGTGTCGGAACTCTGCGACCTTGACCGCGACTTAATGTTGTCTATGGACAACCGCAAAATGGCAGAAGAAATCGTCCGATTGGTGGATGCCTGCCACGGTCATGCGTTGGTGCTGTTCACAGCGTACCGCCAGATGGCAGAAGTCCGCGCGCTGACAGACGGTCAGTGGCAATACCCGACCTATCAGTCGTGGCGCAACGGCGGCAAAATCATCCAGAAGTTCAAAGAGTCCGGCAACGGCGTACTGTTTGCCGCCGGTTCCTGCTGGGAGGGCATCGACTTTCCCGGCGATATGGTGTCCCTGCTCATTATCCCAAAACTACCGTTCCCAATTCCAGACCCGGTCAGCGATTACGAACGGCAGAAATATCCCACTTTGCAGGAGTACATAGCCGTCGAGATAATCCCCGAAATGCAGAAGAAACTGCGACAAGGCTTTGGACGTGCCATCCGCACGGAGCAGGACTCTTGTGTGGTCGCTATTCTGGACGAGCGCGCGAGCATCGGCGGCAAGTACCATGACGCCGCACTGGCGGCGTTGCCGACCTGCCCAATCACTGAGAAAATTGAAGATGTGCAGCAATTCATCCGGGAGCAGAAGCGTCCGGATTACTTTTTGTGAAAAGAGGAACCTGAGATGTACCTTATGCGAAACCACGATGTCTGGATTTATGTGCGCTGCGCCAACAGCGATCCGCGCATTGCCTTTGACCGGCTGTATGACCTTATCGACGAAGCCGCCGGACACGGTTTTCTTGTGCGCGGCACATCTTTTGACCATTGCAGCGGAAACACCTTGAAAGACCGCATCGGTCTGCGCACCATGCTGGACGCAGTAGAGAACGGTCGGATTGAAGCCGTGATGGTACGCGATTTGGAGCAAATCAGCCGCAACAGCTACATACTGGTAGGAGTTATTGAAATTCTGCGTCAGAATGATGTCTACCTTATTACCACTGAATGTGACCTGAACGCCGAACTCATCAACAGCGGTCTGGAACGCTTTGTCGGCGACCGCTTCACGCGGGCATCCTTTGGAAAGCCGCGCTTTGATGTAAGGCTTCCGTTGATGGATCAATTTTAAGAGGTGCGCCCATGAAAGAATATAAAGTTTGGGCGTTCGCCCGCAGCGCCGCACCGAACCTGCCCGCATTGGAAGAACAGCTTGCAGAAGTCATGCGTGAAGCCGACAGGCGCGGTTACATCATTGTCAACTCCTGCATGGAGCAAAAGTACGGTACCGAATTCTGGCGACCTGATTTGTTTGCCATGCTTACCGCTGTGCAGCAAGGCCGCGTCAATGCCGTGATGGTGCAGAGCCTTGACCGTTTGAGCCACGACATTACAATCTTGTACCGCATCCTGCGATTTCTGCAGAATTACGGTGCAGTGCTGATTACGACCGAGACCAATCTACAATATGAACTCTATCTGACAGGGTTGGAGAGCAGACTATTGAGCCGCCCTAAGAGAAGAAAGCCCGTATGGGTATGTGAGGAATGCGAAGATGGAAATCCTTGAGACAAAAAGAGGAAAGAGCGGCGTACAAAGCATCGTTGTCCGCTGCGGCGAGTACACTGCGGAATTGACCTTTTGCGAAAACTGTGAAACGGACGTTATGATTCCGATCAAAGAACTAATCATGTCCGCATACGATTTGCGCAAGCAACGGGAAGAACAGGATAATAGGTAGAATTGCAGTCCACTTTGGCAGCGGTTTTTCTCCGTTTTGGTGAATAGCTTTCCTTATTATAATAGAGTATCGTTTGTCTTGCGAAAATGCACCAACCATTTCGCAAGATGAACAGCGAGGTGAACAGAATGATTTGCGTAGATTCGAATGGCCAAGCTATTGAAATTTCGGTAGCGGACCAGATGTGGCTGGATGATGCCTATTTTAAGGGAAAGCAGATGCATCTTGAAGCGGATGCCCCGCGCGCTGCACTGGCTTATCGAGTATCGACAAAAGGGCAGGTAGACCACGATGATATTCCAATGCAGAAAATTGATTGCCGAAAGTTTGCACAAAAGCAAGGGTGGCGGGTGGTAAAAGAGGTGGCCGAAAAGGGCGTCTCTGGTTCTAAGGTGTCGGCCTCAAAACGCGATGCCATCCAGCAACTGAAGGAAGAAGCCGCCAACGGAGAATTTGACATTCTGCTGGTCTATATGTTTGACCGTCTCGGACGAATCGAAAGCGAAACCCCCTTTGTGCTGGAATGGTTCGTCCAGCATGGAATTCAAATGTGGAGTACCCATGAAGGCCAGCAGAAAATCGAGACACACGGCGATAAGTTGATGAACTACATCCGCTTTTGGCAGGCAGCAGGGGAGTCGGAGAAAACATCCATCCGAACCCGCGATAGAATCCGACAAATCGTGTCCAGCGGCCACTATACTGGTGGCTTCGTGTGCTATGGTTATCAACTGGTAGACCAAGGCCGACGGAACAAACGGGATAAGCCTGTTATGGATCTGGTCATCAATGAGGAAGAAGCGGTGTGGGTGCGCGAACTGTTTTACAAGGTGGTACACGAAGGAGCCAGCGGATACGCGCTGGCCGAGATACTGAACAACAGGGGATTGCGCACCCGCGCCGGGGCAAAATTTCAATCGAGCAACATACTCCGCATTATCCGCCACGAGGGGTATACAGGCTACATAATTACGAAAAATGCTCGTTCTGAGTATATTCCAGAATTGCAGATCATCGACAGGGAAACATTCGATAAGGCAAATGACATAATAAACCGCAGAAAAGCCAAATCGGAGCAAGAACGAAAAATCGCCCATACCAGTCAGAATCCAACGCTGCTGGCGGGCATCGTGTACTGCGCTCACTGTGGTGCGAAGATGTCTGGTTTTATGCACACAGACCGCTATAAGCTGGCAGATGGCAGCATTCGGGAGAAAGTACAACCAAAGTACAATTGCTTCCAGCGGGGACAGAAGAATAAAGGGGGGAGAGATTGCGATGGACAGGCATTATATCTTGCGGAGAGGGTAGATGCTATCGTTCTGCAGGCGGTATCAAAGATATTTGAGCAGATTAGAGATACACCGTACTCAAGGAGGGCAGAAAACCTAATAAGGCAGGAATCAAATCTACAAAAATCTAAACGCGCTTTGGTAGAAAAGAAAATTAAAACTGCACAGCATGCTTTGGAACGCTTTGAAGGTGAGATTCTGAAATGCCTTGATGGAACAAGCAATTTTACCGAGAATATGATTGCCAAGCAAATCCGACGATACCAGCAGGAATTGGATGATGCCAAGGCTGAATATGCTGAACTTCAGAATGCGAGGTTAAACGAAGCAGCTGAGATTCGGAAACTGCGTACTTACTACGACGATTTCAGAGGTTGGGCAGAAGAATTTGACACTGCCCCACTGGAAATGAAACGGATGATACTGAGTCATCTGATTGATAGGGTAGAGGTCGGAAGAAAATACCAAGTTATTGTGAAGTTTAATATGAAGTACAGACAGTTTCTGGAATGCACAGCAGAAACTTACAATACAGAAATTGGTGCATAACAGAAAAGGCGGACTGTTCACGCAGGAAAGTGAATAGTCCACTTTTTGTGCTATGGACAGCACTATTGCAAAAAGTAAAGAAACAGCGTATAATAAAGGCAAGGAAAGGAGGCGCTTATCCCATGCAGCAGGAAGAAAATTATCTGGCGCAAAGCATATCCCAAGTAGATGCCGATGCCCGCTACGATGAAGGCGTTAAGCGTCTGCTTGCTAACAAAAGCATTTTGGCCGTTATTATGAAGGAGTGCGTTCCGGAATATCGAGGCTGTACGGTGCGAGAGATTGCGGAGAAGTATATCGAAGGTGAACCGCAGATTGGCGCTGTCGGCGTGGATGCCGATGAAACCAACCGTAATATCTCGGCTACAATCCACGGTGCGAACACGGAAGATGTGACGCTGACAGAGGGTACAATCCGCTACGATGTCCGTTTTTATGCCACAGCACCAAGCGAGGACGGACTGATTGGGCTGATTCTGAATGTGGAGGCGCAGAACCGCTATAATGCGGGATACCCGCTGTTGAAACGTGCAATTTACTATTGCAGCCGTATGATTTCGGCACAGTATGGCACAGAATTTACCAAAGGTGAGTACGGAAAAATCAAGAAAGTGTACTCGATTTGGGTATGTATGAACCCGCCGAAAAACCGCAGAAACACGATTACGCAGTATTCTATACAGGAAAAGCATATCATTGGTGAGGCGGTTGAGCAAGTCAGGAACTACGATCTTATGAGCGCTGTAATGATTTGCTTGGGCGATGAGGATGACAAAAACTATGGCGGGCTGCTGAAATTCTTGGAAGTGCTGCTTTCAGAAGAAAAGAGCCCCGAAACGAAGAAAGAGATATTGGAAACGGAATTTGATGTTCCGATGACACAAACGCTTGAAAGTGAGGTGCGCAGAATGTGCAATTTGAGCCAAGGTGTTATGGAAAAGGGCGTTGCGAAAGGAATTGGCATCGGTGAAGAGAGGGGCGAAAACAAAGCAACTCTCAATGCGATTCGTAACGTGATGAACAGCTTTAAAGTGTCTGCCGATGCAGCAATGGATGCGTTGCATATTCCTGAAGCAGATCGCGCCAAATACAGAGCCATGCTCCAAAGTTAAAAAGAAAATTGAAAGCCGGTTGCAATGCAAAATGCAAAGCAACCGGTTTTTGCTTAATATATCGCGCATGATAAGAAGCTCTTAATGGAAAAGTAACCAACAGATGTCAAATATGTGGTATAATAAAGATATGCAACAAAAGAGTGATTGGAAACGATAATGAAATTTGTGAGGTGACTTTACCATGTTAGAGGTATGTGCGTCAAAAATAGGTGATATAATACTTTCTGTGCTTGAAAGCAAAATGGAGAATACCTATAGCTATTTATGTGGCAATATGCTATACTAACCAAAAAGGGAATCCTTTATAATCTTCCAGATTTGAATTAAAACTAAGCTTGTGTGTATATGAGATTAGAATGAATCGATAGAGGCAAAAATGCTCCCTCTTTTTTAATGGAGTTGAAATAAATGACTGGGAAAAAGGTGAAACACTCATCCGTTAATGAAAAAGGATATAGGAAAAGACTAAGTGATTCTTTTATGGTTAAGGAAGTGTATAAATGAAAGTTTTATTTTTACATCTGAGCGATATGCATTTTGTTTCAGATAGTTCTTATACAAAAAAGGATTGCGAAGAAATAGCTAATGCAGTAGCGGCGAAAATTATATGCCCCATAAGTATGATTTTTCTTGTGCTTTCAGGCGACATAGCATTTAGTGGTGGCGCAGAAGAATACAACGAAGCGGAAAAGTTTGTTGGCGAACTGCAAGCATCAATTCTCGGGAAAGTTAAAATTGACAAAGAAAAAATCAAGGTGCTTCTTGTGCCAGGAAATCATGATAGGCAATACCCTGAAGATAGACCTGATAGGGAAGATTATGAATCTGTTCTTTCTCGAAGGAAAGACGAAGAACTCAAGACATATATTGATCGAGAGTTCTCTATGCAAAAGAATTTCTTTGAATTCTTAAAAAGAGAAGAATGCCCATATGGAGAAAGCGAAAAATTTCTTCAACGCAAAGTGATTGAGCATGAAGGTTTCAGCTTTGAATTCAATTTGTTGAATACGGCACCGATGTCTTTGCTTGATGCGGATGATAGAGGGTTACATTATTTACCAGATGATGTCTTGGATCAGTTGCAAGAGCCCACAGGAGCAGATTTCGTAATCACAGTAATGCACCATTCAACGCAAAATTTTAATGATTCGATGCGAGCTAGGTTGGAAGACATCGTTTATACGAAGAGCTCGATTATTTTTAGTGGGCATGACCATTATCATGCAACTCAAAGGATCTCTTATAACGATAGTCAGGCTGTAGCAGTTTTCTGTGGAGGCGCGCTCTCTAATAAAGGCGATTGGCGGAATAGCGAGTTCTTTACATGCCTGTTTGATACAGATTCTTTTCAATGTGATCGGTATAAATGTTGCCTTGCACAAACGGATAGGGGAAAATTCTATAAAATTGATTCAGAACCCAGCATAGTACTGCCTAAAAAGCCTTCTTATGGTATTCCGGGAAACTTACAGCAGAATTATGTTGATGCCATACTAAGCGATGCACAGTATGGTGTTTCAAAAAGTGTGCTTGATTATTTTGTTTTTCCAAGATTGAGAAAAGAAATAGTAAATGAAGATACACTAGAAACGGAAATTTCTTCTTTTGAGGATTTCATAAAAGAGATGGAGCAAAAGAAGAAAATTGGAATCGTTGGTGAATCGGGATCTGGAAAAACGACATTACTAAAGAAAATTTTTGAATACTATAACAAACGAAAGGTTGTTTTGCTCTGCAGTGTTGATCAAATAGAATCTGGAAACCGTGCACGAGTAATTAAAAATATATTTGAAGATATATATGGAGACGATCCAATAGAATACCAGAAATTCCAGCGGATGGATAAAACACAAAAAAATTTGCTTGTTGATGATATACACCTTATTAAGCAAAATCATTTGGGTAAATTTATAGAAGGGGTTGAATCGGAATTCGGTTACATTATTTACACGTCAAGTACTAATGTTGAACTAAACATAGAAGAACGAATAAAAATGACTGTAGATAAGGATCAGTTTACCCAATATAGATTGTTGAAGGTCTATGAAGACAAGAGAACAGAGTTAGTATCCCGTGTTGTGCAATTAAAGCTTCATGACAACTCAGAGTGCGAAAAATATGTGGAAGCAATAACGACATCGTTAAAAAAGCAAAGAAGATACTTGTCATTAACACCAAATACTATACTGCAGTATGTCACTTACTATCTTCAAAACCGGGCAACAGGTGTTCAAACAGACGGAAACATTTTTGGTAAAGTCTTTGAGGCTTCAATAACCTCTTCGATTCAGAGATACGTTTCTGGAACGCTATCAGTAGATAAGGTATATATTGTTCTTGATAAGATTGCCTATTACATTCATTCGCATAGGAAATATCCCATTCCGCACGTTGAACTTACCTCTGTTATTCAGCAATACAATGATGAGTATGGCGATGATGTGAACATACACACGTTTATTGATATTTGTATCAAAGCTAAAGTTTTACTTACTTGCGGAAACCAAAATGAATATAAGTTCTTAAATAATAATTATCTTGCGTACTTTGTGGCGCGAGAAATACGCCGGATGGGAGTAGAAAACAATTATGTCCCGTTGACAGATGTGTTGAAATACGCCTGCTTCGGAATTAATGCTTCCATATTGATGTTTATTTCTTATTTGACAGATAGCCTTTATCCATTACATTTGATTCTTGATCAAGCTGTTTTGTCTGTAAGTGATTGGGAAGAGTTTTCTTTTGATAATCAGGATATAAAATATCTTCAATCTAGCAAACCTTTTGCGGTCTCAATTCCTACAAAAAAGGAAATTGATAAAGATCAGGAAAAAGCGCTAGAAAAAGATCGCGATGAGGTGGATTCTAATACCATTGATACAATTGACATTTATGATTATAAGGAAGAAGACCTTTCAAAACTAACAAATAGGTTGTCAAGGTCACTCTCTCTTCTTATTACGGTATCAAGATGCTTTCCCAACTTCGAACACCTGATGAAGAAGAAGGATAAAGAACAATTTGTTAAACAGATATACGAACTACCTAATAAGATTTTTAATGCGTGGGCAAAAGATATCGAGTTGCATAAAGAAGAGCTGATTCGGTTTATTGTCGAGTTTCAAACGAATGAGTTTGGAAGACAAGATTATAAAGAAGAGGATGCACTAAGAGTATTACAATGGGAGTCAATGTCGTTGTTACTGGAGCTGTACTATTCGGCTATCCTGAATGCGTATAAGCCTAATTCTTACTTACACTTGATAAATTCAGAGTATGTCGATTTTGGTAAAGCAGATACCTACAAAATAGAACGTATTCTAGCCCATGAGCTGGCCGGTAAAATTGATGTATTCATTTCCGAGTGTGAGAAAGTGTATGATCATAGGGTCAGTGTGAAAAATACGATGATTAGGCGAATGGTACGGCATTTGATGATGACATCTAAAAAGATTTCCAAGGGTCAAATGGACAAGGCAAAATCGGTTTTCCTTAATGACCAAAAGCAGCCGGATATACTTTTCCTTCGTGCAAGCAATTCAAGTGATTAAAAAAACAAGGAGTGCGCTTATTCGCGCACTCCTTGTTTTATTATTTATGCAAACGAAAGGGAAATGCATGTATACGTTCTATATCATGAGATTTTTTGAAAAAACACATATCTCTGTTTATGATGGAAGTTTAAAAGGACTTTGTAAAATGATAGAATTGATATTAGGGAAAAAACTGGAACCAAATCATCTTCAAAATGTACTAGCGAGAACAAATGTAAGCCGATTGGGTCTACAATATATAAAAAAAAATAGAAATAAAATATTGTTGATTTATAGGCACCCGGAAAGATACAAATAAGTACAACGCATAAATTAGAAATAAAATAAGTTTATTACAAGGCTTCGGCGAACATGGCGGCGTATGGAATGCCGAGGGGATGGACGCAGACATTCCCCCGGAATCCGCCTGGAAGCTGGCTCTGCTGGTCAAAGACAAGTTGGCCGATCTGCACCTAGATATTCCAGCAGATCAGCAAGACCCAGTGCTGAAAGGAGCAATCCGAAAAAATCTGCTGACAGAACGAGTGGATATTGTGAAGCCCCTCGGCTGGTATCAGGACAGCCCGACCCTGACCGATGTGGACATCAAATATCTGCTCTTATATTTTGAAGAAAAGTATGGGCTGACCATCGAGAAAAAGATACAGGGTGCCGTAATGGTGATTGCCAATGAAAATCGCTATCACCCTGTCCGGGACTTTCTCAACGCCTTGCAGTGGGATGGTACGGAACGCATCCGTTATTGCCTGCACCGCTTTCTGGGAGCTGATGCCGATGATTACACTTATGAAGCGATGCTTTTATTTCTGTTAGGTGCAATCTCACGGGCGTTCCGTCTCGGCTGTAAATTCGAAATCATGCTCTGTCTGGTGGGCGGTCAGGGAGCCGGAAAATCCTCGTTCTTTCGATTGCTGGCAGTTCAGGATGACTGGTTTTCCGATGACCTGAAAAAGTTGGACGATGAAAATGTGTACAGCAAGATGCAGGGACACTGGCTGATTGAGATGTCAGAGATGATTGCCGCCGCCAATGCCAAGAGCATTGAGGAAATCAAATCCTTTCTCAGCCGCCAGAAGGAAACCTATAAAGTGCCATACGAAACCCACCCGGCTGACCGAAAACGGCAGTGTGTGTTCTGCGGCACTTCCAATACGCTGGATTTTCTGCCCCTTGACCGCACCGGCAACCGCCGTTTTGTGCCAGTCATGGTACATCCAGAGCTTGCAGAAATCCACATTCTGGACGATGAACCAGCAACAAGGGAGTATCTCATACAGGTCTGGGCAGAAGCAATGGAGATTTACCGCAGCGGAAACTTCGAGCTCCGATTCAGCCCGGCAGTGAACGAATATCTGAAAGTCCACCAGCGTGACTTCATGCCGGAGGATACCAAAGCTGGGCAGATCATCGAGTATCTGGAAAAGTGTTCGGATAACATGGTCTGCTCCAAGCAACTGTTCCGGGAAGCCCTGGGACACAGTTTTGACGAGCCGAAGCAATGGGAAATCCGGGAAATCAATGAGATTATGAACAACAGCGTGACCGGGCGGAGGGTGTTTTCTAATCCCCGGTACTTTCGCAGCCCTATGGGCGGCAGAAAGGCTGGGAACGCATCCAGCCCGACAACAGAGGTGGAGATTTTCAGGAATTGACGTCGGAGGAAGTGGAGCAACTGGAACTTCCCCCAGAGTGGCTAAGATCCAACCAATGATAATGTATTACAGAGCCTCCGCAAACAGCAGATAACTACATATTATTGGCGAGTCCAATGGAAGATATCTGAAAATTCTTCTGCTAAAATGAAGAGGTATTCACTTTATATGTTGTGGAGCAAAGATTTGAATTTGGGTGTGACTGTGATTAGTTTGAATCGTTTGAGCGAAAAAAATATAAAATGTGAAACGCTATTGATTGCGATTGCTTAGTATGATATTATGTATGCCTTATAAAATAGAAAAAGCCGCGAACACTACTGTGTTGCGGCTAAATATATTTGTGAAAAATCATAATCAACCTTCTGGGATGACCTTAAGATGGTGGTAAATTTTGACACGATGCCTTGGGAGCCGATTCTGAACGCAGGTCATCCGGTTCGACTTCACACTCCCAACATGGTTGGAGCGTGAATCGTTCAGTTTCGGCGTGAGCCTTATTTTCTTCGATGTCGAGCTTCCGGGACTCTATCTCGTCATCGGCCAGAGCTTCTTCGTGTGCCCATCTATCGCGTGTGTATTCATTATCCAATTCCCGCATTCGCTGGATATGAAGGAGGACGGAGGGAATCGTGAATGTAACACATACAAGGATAGCGATGAATATGACTACGCCTTGCGTAGGCTTAAATTCTTTGGTATACGGTTCCAGAAGCTTCGATAGCAATCCTATTAAGTCGAAATCACGCGGAACACCTCCTTTGCATTGAAATTTCAATTTGGAAGAACGGTTCAGCAAAGATAGCGCTTTCTTTGTTATAATTATATCCTACCTGTGGCGGCGTGTAAAGAGCATTGCGTATTAGAACTAATAATATATGTATAGAAAATATAATAAGAAATTTGTGTAATAACTACAATGTAAGCACAAAAGGGCGAAATGCGATTCAATTAGACGGAAAACAACCACCCTGCGCATCGGTAGATGGACCGTGCGTGGATGGTTGCCTCTTGGATGGTTGATTTTACTAAAATTGTACGTTTATATCGTAGCGTGCATAAAATGCATACATTGCAGCACCGATTGCAGGTGAACAGATGCCTTGCTCAGAAATTTGAAGTTTGTAGCTGTCAAAGACATATGGCAATGCAGAGAACTGGTATGAGTAGATACTATCTAAACAAGTACTTGCTAATTCTGAGAGTTTACCTGACAAAATAATTAAGGAAGGGTTAAACAGAGTTGCCACGGTATTAATGGCATATCCAAGCGCTTGGGAAAAGTGCTTTTGAGCCTCGACAGACTGATTCAATATTTCTCGTAACTGTGATAGTTTCATTTTGCGGTAAGTGTCAAAATCAGATTCGCCAAAAACATAAATGCGAATGTACTCCTCCAGCGTGATAGCTTTGTTGCTTTGTATAAGTAGAGGAATATGCCCAAGTTCACCACTATAATTTTTGGTACCTGTAAATAAACGATTATTTAAAATTAAACCGCAACCAATACCGGTACCTAAATAAATACTGACGATGTCTTCGGATTCACCAAGTGGAGAGTTGTTTTTCTGCAAATAATATTTTTCAGCAATGGCTACTGTTTTGGCATTATGCTGAAATGAGACAGTAATATTTTGACTTTCGAGGTATTCACGGTTACTTGGTGAGATTAAGGTTTTGTAGCTTATGCCTCGCAAAAATGGCAAATTAAATGATTCGGTGACTGTTTTGTTTTCTACATCCACAGCACCGGTGAATGCGAATCCAATACCCAGCAGATGTTTTGCTGTGGAGGGGGATTGGTTTTGCTGATTTATGTCTGCAGCAATCAATCCATTAACTATTTGATTGATAGTCGCACTGAAACGCTCTGCAGATTCTGGAGTAGGAATTTTGATGTAACCATTAGTTGTAGCGTCGCTCTGCATTAGATATTTTCGCCAATCAAATACAACTGGGTTTCCCTCTGACTCAGCATAGAAGCATAGATAATCTTGTAATGAAACTTTTGACAAGGGATCAAAATTAAAATCGAGAACAACAAGTTTGATTTCTGATGAACCAATCGAAATGCCAACAAAATAGCCATAATCAGGATTTACCATTAGGGAATAACTACTTTTTCCACTTCCAGTTTCTGATACAGCCTCTTGTGCGACGGTACGTAATGCGCCGATTTTTTGTAATTTCTCTGCGGTATTTGAAGCAGTGGGCCAAGTTACACCTAACCTTTTTGCCAGTTCCATACGATCTAGGCAAATTGCCCCACGTAATAGGTATAACATTCTTGCAGAGTAACTAATTCTTGCGAGTTCAGAATCATGATCTTGCCAGATGTTGGTATTTAACAAACCCATTCTATCACTCCTAAAGGAAATCGTATGAAAGAAATAATATATAATAAGTATACGGTCTTTAGCAAAACAACGCAATAGGTAAGATGAATGAATTGGCGTATAATATGTGTGAAAATTGTGGATTGGAACAATTAGTCAGCATGAGAGAGATAAAACTGGTAATTCCGATCAAAGTATGGGGCAAAAACCTTAGTATTAGCCACTAAGGAGAGCAACTGACTCTTAATCAGTGGGTCCTGGGTTCGAGTCCCCGATGGTGCACCAAAGAATGCCTTACACGAAAGTGTAGGGCGTTTTTTTGTTGCTCTATTTTAAGAAGGCACGATCTGGTGCAGCGCCGGAGATACTCGAACAGGGCGGCGGCACGCAGTGCCGTAAGGAACGCCACAGTGCGGCGTTCCTTAGCCCGCGGGAGAGTCCCCGATGGTGCACCAGAAAAAGCCGCAACGAATGTTGCGGCTTTTTTGTTGCACCATTCCCTACTGTGTAAGGTCGTTTAATGTGACAGTTTCTTGACCGTTCTGCGTATTTAGCAGGACGGTCATTTTTTGTGTGCCGCCTTCTTCGTCAGAAAGATAGATACTGTTTACGAGAATATCAATCAGATAACGGTTGTATTCCAGACTATCAATGTTGCCCTGAATAAAGTTGTTGGAAAAAGAAAATTATTTCGTCCTCTGTCGGTATCCGATGGAGGACTTTTTCTTTTGCAATATTTTGTTCCAACAGCTTCTTTTGCTGCTCGCACTGTTCAAGGCGGTCTGCCATTGCCTGAGAGTTGCGCCCGGCTTCAATGAGGTCAAGCAGATTGTTGATGCAGTGTATTGTCTTTGCCTGTGACGAGGTGGAAGTGATTTTGAAATGTAAACATCAAAAGAGGGTAGGCGCGGATCGCGCCTACCCTCATTTTTTGTAAAACGCAATTGCCGTAAACAGGGGGGTGTGCTATGATAATGATAAATACCGTGCTATGAGGTGACTGCCATGACCACTGCGCAACAGCAACAGGCGGCAAGAAATTTTGCTGCTTATTGGAAAGACAAAGGCTATGAAAAAGGGGAGAGCCAACCATTCTGGCTGTCCCTGCTCCGTGATGTGTATGGGGTCGAACACCCGGAGCAATTCATTCAGTTTGAGGAGCAAGTCCACCTTGACCACACCAGTTTCATTGACGGCACGATTCCCGCTACCCACGTTCTGATAGAGCAAAAGGGGCTTGGCAAGAATTTGAACAAGCCCATCAAGCAATCAGACGGTGCGCTGCTGACCCCTTTTGAACAGGCTAAGCGGTATATTTTGGAGCTGCCCGTGTCGCAGCACCCGCGCTGGGTGGTAACCTGCAATTTCAGCACCTTTTATGTGTATGATATGGAACGCCCGCGCGGTGAGCCTGAAATCATCGAACTTGCGAATCTGGAAAAAGAATACTATCGGCTGCAATTCCTTGTCGATGCCGGAAACGAACACCTCAAACGGGAGATGGAAGTTTCCATAGCGGCAGGTGAAATTGTCGGCTTGTTATATGATGCCTTTTACAAGCAGTATGCAAACCCGGAATCCGAACATTCGCTGAAAAGCCTGAACAAGCTGTGCGTTCGCTTGGTATTTTGCCTGTATGCCGAGGATGCCGGGATTTTTGGGCATCACGGTATGTTCCACGACTACCTCAAAGGCTTTGACACGCGCGGACTGCGCAAGGGGCTGGTAGATTTGTTCCGCGTGTTGGACACAAAGCTGCAAGACCGTGACCCCTATTTGAAAGATGATAACCCGGAATTGGCGGCGTTTCCCTATGTGAATGGCGGGCTGTTCAGCGATGAGAATATCGAGATACCGCCCTTTACGGACGAAATCCGGGATTTGCTGCTTGTGAAAGCCAGCGAAAACTTCAACTGGTCGGAAATCAGCCCCACCATTTTCGGCGCGGTGTTTGAAAGCACCCTGAACCCCGAAACCCGCCGCAGCGGCGGTATGCACTATACCAGCATTGAAAATATCCACAAGGTCATTGACCCGCTGTTTTTGGACGAACTGAAAGCCGAGCTTGACGAGATATGCGCCAATCCCGTGGAACGAACCAGAACGGCAAAGCTGCGGGTGTTCCAACGCAAGCTGGCATCGCTCACATTCTTAGACCCCGCGTGCGGCAGCGGAAACTTTTTGACCGAAACCTATTTGAGCCTGCGCCGCTTGGAAAACAAAATTTTGGTGAAACTCTCCCACGGTCAGGTCACGATGTATTCCGCCAGCGAAAGCCCGATACAGGTTTCCATCAGCCAGTTTTACGGCATCGAAATCAACGATTTTGCCGTGACAGTTGCAAAAACCGCGCTCTGGATAGCGGAAAGCCAGATGATGAAGGAAACGGAGAAAATCCTGCTCGTTCCGCTGGAATTTCTGCCGCTGAAAACAAACGCCTTTATTGTAGAGGGCAACGCCCTGCGGGTGGATTGGGAGAGCGTGGTTCCCAAAAGTAAGCTGAATTATATTATGGGGAATCCGCCGTTTGTTGGCTACTCACTGCAAAGCAAAAGCCAAAAGGACGATATTCTTTCCGTTTATGTTAATGAAAAAGGAAAGCCCTATAAGACTGCCGGTAAAATTGATTATGTTGCCGGGTGGTATTTCAAAGCCACACAGCTTATGCAGGGAACCACTATCCGCACAGCACTTGTTTCGACTAATTCTATCACGCAAGGTGAACAGGTCAGCGCTGTTTGGGAACCACTGTTTACCCGTTTCGGGATTCATATTGATTTTGCACATCGTACTTTTCGCTGGGATAGTGAAGCCAACGCAAAGGCCCATGTGCATTGCGTAATTGTAGGGTTTAGCTGCGCTGATAATTTTGCGGCAAGGAAACTTTACACAGAGAATCGCAGCCAAAAAGTAAATAATATTAACGCTTATTTATTAAATGCTCCTGATATATTTGTCAGTAGTCGTCCGAAAGCATTGTGTGATGTTCCCGAAATGCTTTATGGAAATAAGCCCACTGATGGCGGTTTTCTTTTCCTGACTCCTGAAGAATACGCAACTGCCGTAAGCGCCGAACCCGCTATCAAACCATATATTCGGCAAATATATGGTGCTTCCGAATATATAAATAACAAGTTGCGCTACTGCTTATGGCTCGTAAATGTTCCTCCCGAAATTATACGAAAATCCGGGTTCATTAAAGAGCGTGTTAAAAAAGTTCAAGAGTTTCGTTTAGCCAGTCCCAAAGAAGCAACGAGGCGTAGTGCGGCTACACCTGCCCTATTCCAAGAAATTCGTCAGCCTAATAGTACTTACATTATTGTTCCGTGCCATTCATCTGAAAACAGACGATACATTCCTTTTGGTTTCGTTTCCCCCCAAATTGTTGTAAATAATGCTGTGCAAATTATTCCAAACGCAAGTATCTATCAATTTGGCATTATGATGTCTAATGTCCACATGGCGTGGGTACGAGCTGTTTGCGGACGAATTAAGAGCGATTACCGCTATTCCAAAGATGTTGTTTACAACAACTTCCCGTGGCCTGCACCAACCGAACAGCAAAAAGCCAAAATTGAACAAACCGCGCAAGCGATTCTGGACGCACGCGCTCTTTACCCGGACAGCAGCCTTGCCGACCTGTATGATGAACTGACCATGCCGCTGGAACTCCGCAAAGCCCATCAGGCTAATGACCGCGCCGTTATGGACGCTTATGGATTCATAAAAGGAACTGCTGCCAGAACTAGCGAAAGCGCCTGTGTTGCCGAGTTAATGAAACTTTACCAGCAAAAGGTATCTGCCGCACAATCCAAATAATCGCTTTGAAAAGTTGACATCAAAAAGCTCCGGGGGCTGCATTGCTCCCGGAGTTTGCTTTTATTGGGGCTGCATCGGCTTGTTGCAATCCATACACAGAATATGCCAGGGCTGGCCTGGTCTGGCAGCTCCGACCGACAAAACGCTTTGAAGGCAAACAAACTGCTCCACCCCGCATTTGCTGTGTATGATTGTATGTGCTATACTAAAAACAATCGATGGTGCAGCTGAAAAGTCGAAAATATCGTCTATTTCTACAAACGCAGCGGGATTTTGCGTTAAAAAGCCTTGGAATCCACAAAGGATTCCCGCGGCTCTTTGCCTTAAATCCGTCTTGCGCTTGTGAAATATCCGTCATTTTCTTTGTTTTCAGATACACCTTAAGAAGCCGCACCAGATGTGGACTGTGCGGGGCCGCAGTGTGGTGTTGAGAAAGGGGAGCAGCAGATGACCCGGATTGCGATTGTGGAGGACGAGGCGGCGGTGCGGGAACAGCTGGCGGGGTATGTGCAGCGGTACACCCGGCAGTACGGCACGCCGTTTGAGGTAACGGAGTTTGCGGATGGGATGGAAATTCTGGAAGATTACCGCCCGCAGTTCGACATCATCTTTCTGGATGTGGAGATGAAGCACCTGGACGGCATGGAGACCGCCCGCCGCATCCGGGAGCGGGACGGCGGGGTGCTGATCGTGTTCATTACCAACATGGCGCAGTATGCCATCCGCGGATATGCCGTTGGGGCGCTGGATTATGTGCTGAAACCGGTGCCCTACTTTGCGTTTTCGCAGCAGCTGCAAAAGGCGCTGGGACAGCTGGAAAAGCGGGAGCGGCATTACCTGGCCGTGGCGGTGGACGGCGGCATGCGGCGGCTGGACGCGGCGGAAATCTATTACCTGGAAAGCGAAGGCCACAAGGTGCATTTTTACACCGAAAAAGAAGATTTTGTGGTGCCGGGCACCCTGAAAAACTATGAGGAAAAGCTGGTGGGCCGGGCGTTTGCACGGTGCAACAGCGGGTATTTGGTCAATCTGGCGCAGGTTTCCGGCGTGCAGCAGGATATGGTGCAGGTTGGTCCGTATACGCTGCAGATCAGCCGCCCGCGGCGCAAGGCCTTTATGGCGGGGCTGGCGGATTATATTGGGGGTGCGGGCTAATGACGACATTGCCGGATATTCCCCGCCTGTACACCGCATTGGCGGAAGTGCTGGCGGCGCTGCTGTATGCGCACAGGCTGCCGCCGCGGATGGACCAGCGCGTGATCTGGGGCGTGGAAGCCGGTTGGGCGGTGCTGCTGGGGGCGTTTTTGCAGGCCACGGGGAAAGTTCCGCTGGCGTGGTGGATCCCCTGCATGGCAATGGCGATTCTTTCCATGCTGCTGTTTTTGTGGGTCACACGCAGCATTACGCTGCTGGAAGCGGGCTATGTGTGCGCGCGGGCCTTTATTTTGGCGGAGCTGGCGGCCAGCGTGGAATGGCAGCTGCACTGCGTGCTGTGGCCGCAGCGCGGCGGGGCAGAGCCGCTTTCGCTGCTGCTGTTGGCGGTGGTGTACGGCGGCATTTTTACCGCCATGCTGTTTGTGGAAAACCGCCGCCCCGGCCCGGCCGGGAAGCTGAAAATAACGCCCGCAGGAACTTTTGTGGCGGTGGTCATGGCGCTGACCGCATTTGCCGTGAGCAATTTGAGCTTTGCCAACGGCAGCGAAGCCAACATGAACATGTTTTACATCCGCACGCTGGTGGACCTGGCCGGGGTACTGATTTTGACGGTGCAGCACGAGCAGCTGCGCGAAGCCGCCCTGCACAGCGAGCTGGCGGAGCTGGACGGCGTTTTGCACCGCCAGTACGAGCAGTACAAACAGAGCAAGGAGAACATCCGCCTGATCAACCGGCGCTACCACGAGCTGAAAATGCAGATTGCGGCCATCCGGGCGGAGCGGGACCACGCCAAGCAGGATGTGGCGCTGGCGGCCATGGAAAGCGGCATCCGCCAGTACGAGGCGGAGAACAAGACCGGCAACCCGGTGCTGGACACCCTGCTGACGGCCAAAAGCCTGTACTGCCAGCAGCACCACATCACGATGACCTGCGTGGCGGACGGGCATTTGCTGGACTTTTTGGAAACAGGGGAGATCTGCACGATTGTGGGTACGGCGCTGGACAATGCGACCGAGAGCGTAGAGACCGAGCCCGACCACGAAAAGCGGCTGATCCGGGTGGCGGTGTACGCCCAGAACGGCTTTGTGATGCTGCGGTTTGAAAACTACTGCGCGCAGGAAGTGGAGCTGGGCGCGGACGGCCTGCCGCGCCGCAACACCCATGGCGGCAGCGACCTGCGCAGTGTGCGCGCCGCCGCCGAAAAGCGCGGCGGAACTATGACGCTGCACTGGGAGAATGAGTGGTTTACGCTGCGGGTGCTGCTGCCGCAGAAATAATAATGATACCCGAAGTGGTAGCTTCGGGTATTTTTTGTGCCTATTCCTGCGATGAAAGAGAGTTTAGCAATTTACACAAATAAGCAATGACCTGAACTGTACAAAATCACAACGGATTTTTTGCGTTTTTTAGAGAATTTGCAAAGTGTGTGCCAAAACAGGCAGTTTATGCAAAAAGCGTTCGGAAAGTGTGCTTGCTTGCTACAATATAGTCAATGCAAAAGCATAGTATCAGCTTTTGAACTATAAAAGAGGAGAGAATGCAAATGGCAAAGCAAGCTAAAGTTCGTAAGCCGCATCCCGTCTTGCACGGAATCGGGCTGGTGCTGTCGGCGATCCTGTTGGTCGCTGCGATGGTCGGCACCTATTTCCTGTCAACGATGTCTACAATCATTGATAGTTTCATCGGTGCGCCCAGTGGACACTATACTGAAACCGAGATTGCGGACACGAAAGCGAAAGCGGAAGCTCTTTCCGCTGATGTTGAAGCAGAAGGCACGGTTCTGCTCCAAAACAACGATAACACCCTGCCGCTGAACGCAGATACCAAGAAAGTTAATGTGTTCGGCTGGGCTTCCACTGCATGGCTGGGCGGCGGCTCTGGTTCCGGCGGTGTGTCCACTGTTAATACGGACCTGCTGGCAGCACTGACCGCTTATGGTGTTGAGTACAATACAGAACTGACCGATATGTACAAGGATTTCCAGACAGGCCGTGAATACACCCGTACACTGAACAGTTGGCCTGAACAGTCTGGCCGCTTGTATGAGCCTGATATTAACAACCAGACCTATTACACGCAGGCGATGCTTGACAACGCCAAGAACTACTCTGATACAGCAATCGTTGTTATTGGCCGCCTGGCAGGCGAAAGCAACGATGCGACCAAACAGCAGTACAAGCGCACCGAAAAGGGCGGTGACATTGTTGTTGACGATACCCGCACAATGTTGGAACTGACCACCGAGGAAGAAGACCTGCTGAACTATGTTGGCGCTAATTATGCCCATGTGGTTGTTCTTGTCAACTCTACCAACGTTATGGAACTGGGCCAGATCGAAACGATTCCCGGCGTTGATGCCTGCCTGCTGGTTGGTCTGTCTGGTTCCGAAGGTGCAACTGCAGTGCCGGAAGTGCTGTGGGGCGACAAAGAGCCCAGCGGCCGCACGGCAGATACCTGGGCTTATGACCTGACCACTGCTGCCAGCTATGCCAATGCTGGTATGGAAGGTGTAGGTGCTTATACCGATGCTGATGGCCTCTACCCAGCAGACGGTACGACCACCGGCAACCTGGATACCCCGTATGCTTATGAGCAGGTTTCGTATGTAGACTATGCCGAGGGTATCTACATCGGCTATAAGTGGTATGAAACGGCTGATACTGAGGGCTATTGGGACAATGTAAGCAACGAATATGGCACTGGCTACAATGGCGTTGTGCAGTATCCGTTCGGTTACGGCCTGTCTTACACCAGCTTTGATTGGAAAGTTACCGATGCCCCTGCCAACGGCAGCGCACTGGACAAGGATGGCGATGTGACCGTTAAGGTGACCGTTACCAACACCGGCGACCGCGCAGGCAAGGATGTTGTTCAGCTGTACTACACTGCCCCGTACACCGCGGGTGAGATTGAAAAATCCAGCGTCGAACTGGGTGCGTTCGCCAAGACGAAGGAACTGGCCCCCGGCGAGAGCGAAGAAGTTACCCTGACGGTGCCCGTTTCTGATATGGCCAGCTATGACGCATATGATGCCAACCATAACGGCTTTACCGGTTATGAACTGGATGCAGGCGACTACATCTTTACCGTGCGCCATGATGCCCACAATGTGGACGATGATGCCAACGCAACGATTACTTGCAGCCTGCCCGCAGGTGTGCAGTATGCCGAGGATACGGTTACCGGCAAAGCTGTTTCCAACAAGTTCACCGGCAGCGATGCCATTGACGGTGTCAGCCTGGACGGCAGCGATTCCAACCAGAATATTACCTACACGACCCGTGCCGATTTTGAAGGCACTTTCCCCAAAACAAATACCCCCAGCCGTGCTATGACTGATAATGTTAAGGCACTGAACCTGTACACCGCGGACGATGCCAATAGCTACATCAACGAAGCTGACGAGGCCATTACCACTGGTGCTAAGAATGGTTTGAAGATTGAGGACAATGGCAAGACCACTGACTTTGGCTTCCAGCTTGGTGCAGACTTTGACGATCCCCAGTGGGAAACCCTGCTTGACCAGCTAACGGTTGATGAAATGGAGAACCTTTACATCAACGCTTATGGCGGCCTGGCTGAGCTCAAGAGTGTTGGTAAGACCAAGAGCAAGGATGCAGACGGCCCTGCACAGATCGGCGGCTTTACCGGTATGGGTGCAGGTACTGGCTTCCCCAGTTCCAGCACGCTGGCACAGACTTGGAACGCAGACCTCGCCCAGGAAGAAGGCCGTACCATTGGTACGCAGGCTTTGCAGAACGGTTATACCGGTTGGTACGCACCTGCTACCAACATGCACCGCAGCCCATTCAATGGCCGTAACTACGAGTATTATTCTGAAGACAGCCTGCTGTCTGGTGTTATCTGCGGCAACACGGTTCAGGGCGCTAACCAGGCAGGCGTTTATACTTACGTCAAGCACTTTATCTGCAACGATGGCGAAAGCGGCATTTACCGTGATTCTGTTTACACTTGGATGACCGAACAGGCCCTGCGTGAAATTTACCTGCGCCCGTTCCAGATGCTTATTGAGGATTACGATGCAACCGGCCTGATGAGCAGCTACAACCGTATTGGTGCAGTTTGGGCAGGCGGCAGCGAAGCTTTGCTGACCGGCGTTCTGCGTGATGAATGGGGCTTTAATGGCGCTGTTATCACCGACTATGCAGACCACCACAGCTACATGAACGGCGACCAGGCCCTGCGTGCAGGCGGCAGCCTGTGGATGGCTGGCTTCGGCAGCGGTGAGATGGCCTTTGAGACTTCCTCCAACAGCTACATGCAGGCACTGCGCCGTGCAACCAAAGAAGCACTTTACATGTACCTGCATGTCCGTGTGACCAACCGCGACTATGCCGAAAGCATCGGCGATACTACCGCTATGCGTCATGCTTTCACAATCTCTGTGTTTGGCTGGCGCCATCTCGTTGTACTGATTGATATTGTAGTAATCGTTTTGTTTGTCCTGGCTGTGCGTGGTGTTGTGATTGATGTCAAACTCCGCAAGGCAGCAAAAGCGGCAAAAGAGAACTCTTGAGCTTAAAAAGGAGCGTGTGACCTAATTGAAACACGCAGATGTGATTGCAAAACTGAATTTAGAGCAAAAATGTGCCCTCCTTTCCGGTGACACAGTATTTACCACCCGTGCGTATCAAAAGGCTGGCATTCCGGCTATCACTTTGTCCGATGGCCCCAACGGCGTGCGCAAGCAGGCGGGCGCGGCGGACCACCTGGGGTTAAACCCCAGTGTTCCGGCCACCTGCTTTCCCACTGCCGCCACTGTGGCGTGCAGCTGGGACCCCGCTTTGGGTGAAGAAATTGGCCAGGCCATGGGCGAAGAAGCCGCCGCGCAGGAAGTTGCCGTGCTGCTGGGGCCGGGCCTGAACACCAAGCGCAGCCCCTTGTGCGGCCGCAACTTTGAGTATTTCTCCGAGGATCCGTATCTTTCCGGCAAAATGGCCGCGAGCTATGTACGGGGCATCCAGTCCAACGGTATTTCGGCCTGCCCCAAGCACTTTGCCGTCAACAGCCAGGAACTGCGCCGCATGGCGTCGGATTCCGTGGTGGATGAACGCACGCTGCGGGAGCTGTACCTGACCGGGTTTGAGATCGTGGTCAAGGAAGCAAAGCCCAAGACCATCATGAGCAGCTATAACCTCATCAACGGAACTTACGCCAACGAGAACCGCCACCTGTTAATGGACATCCTGCGCGGGGAGTGGGGCTTTGACGGCGCTGTGGTAACGGACTGGGGCGGCAGCAATGACCATGCCCTGGGCGTGCAGAACGGCTCCACGCTGGAAATGCCCGCCCCCGGCGGGGACGCGGTGCGCGAGCTGATGCAGGCTGTGCAGAGCGGCAAAATTACCGAAGCGGATGTGGACGCCCGGCTGGACGAGCTGCTGACGCTGGTGTTTGATACCCATGCCGCCGTGCAGTCCCACAGCCGCACCTTTGATGCGGACGCTCACCACGCCCTGGCCCGCCGCGCCGCAGCCGAAAGCATTGTGCTGCTGAAAAACGAGAACGACCTGCTGCCGCTGGCCGAGGGCGCAAAAGTTGCCGTGATCGGCGACTTTGCCCAGACACCGCGGTACCAGGGCGCTGGCTCCAGCGCGGTCAACTCCATCAAGGTGGATACCTTTTTGGACTGCCTGAAAGAGAGCGGCCTGGCCAGCGTGGGCTTTGCCCCCGGCTTTGACCGCCAGGGCAAACCGGATGCCGCCAAACAGGCCGAGGCTGTAGCCCTGGCCCAAAAGGCAGAAGTGGTGCTGCTCTGCCTGGGGCTGGATGAAATCAAGGAAAGTGAGGGTCTGGACCGCGGCGATATGAGCCTTGCAGACAACCAGATCGAACTGTTAAAGGCCGTGCAGCAGGCCAACCCCAACACCGTTGTGGTGCTCAGCGCAGGGGCTTCGCTGGAAACCCCATGGCTCAAACACTGCCGTACCCTGGTGTATGGTGCGCTGGGCGGCCAGGCGGGGGCGGGCGCCATGCTGGATGTGCTGACCGGCAAAGTGAACCCCAGCGGCAAGCTGGCCGAAACCTGGGTCAACGCCTATGCGGATACCCCCGCCAAGGATAACTTTGCCGGGCCGGGCCGCATGGTGCAGTACCGCGAGGGGCTGTATGTCGGCTACCGCTATTACCAGACCGCCGGTGTGCCGGTGGCATTCCCCTTTGGCTATGGGTTAAGCTACACCAGCTTTGCCTACAGCAATTTGCAGGCCGCGTCCAATGGCGTGACCCTGACCGTAACCAACACCGGCAAGCGCGCCGGAGCAGAGATCGTGCAGCTGTATGTGGCAAAACCCGGGGCAGAAGTGTTCCGCCCCGCACAGGAGCTGAAAGGCTTTGCCAAGGTGCAGCTGCAGCCCGGCGAAAGCAAGACCGTGACCATCCCGCTGGACGACAAGGCATTCCGCTACTGGAACACCAAGACCGACAGCTGGGAAGTGGAAGGCGGCAGCTATGAGCTGCGGGTCGGCGCGTCCAGTGCGGACATCCGCCTGACCGCCGTGGTGGAAGTGGCCGGTACCGGCGCACCCAACCCCTATGCGGGCAAGCATCTGCCGCACTATACCAGCGGCAAGGTACAGAGCGTGCCGGATGACGAATGGGCCACCCTGCTGGGCCGCCCGGTGCAGCAGGGAAAAGTTAAAATTGACCGCAACATGACCCTGGGCGAGCTGAACCACAGCCGCAGCCCGCTGGGCTGGCTGATCTGGCTGGTGCTTACCGCACTGCTGAACGCCAGCTACAAGCGCGGCAAGCCGGACCTGAATGTGCTGTTCCAGTACAACATGCCGCTGCGTGCCCTGGCCAAAATGACCAGCGGTGCCATCAGCATGGGCATGGTGGATGGCATTGTGATGGAATTACAGGGATTCTGGATCATCGGCCTTGTGCGGGTGATCGTAGAAGCCGTGAAAAACCTGATACTGAACGCACAGCTGGAACAGCGCCTGCGCAACAGCTGAGGAAAGAGAGGGGCTATTTATGCAGCTATGGAATAATTTTGCGGCAAAACACCCCGCCGCAGCCAAGTGGGTGCGCGAAGGCGGACTGTTTGTGATCGTATCCAACCTGGTTACGGTCTTCAAATACCTGCTGCTGCAATTTTTGCCGGCGGCGTTCAGCAGCCTGCCGGTGGTGGATTTTGGCTGGCCGGGCATCCCGGTCACGCTGTTTGGCGAAACCTTCCAGTGGAACATCCTGGGGTATGATTCCGCCCATGGCGGTCTGCCGTACTTTTGCGCCTACATGGTTGCCATGGTGGTGGGAGAATGCATAAACTTTCCTATCCAGCGCAACTTTGTGTTCCGCAGCAAGGGCAACCTGGCCAAGCAGATCGCCTGGTATGTGGTGGCGTTCTGCTTGATCACCTGCATCGTCAACTCCATCAACTGCGTGTGGGTGGCGGTTGCGGGCCTGCTGGTGCCGGATTTCATCTACAACATTGGTACCACCGTGCTCAATGGCGGCATTTCTATGGTGATCTTCTTCTTTGTGAACAAGATCATCTTCCCAGAGGGCGCACAGGCAAAATGAAGCCCGGCAGGATCACGGGTGCTTTTCCCGGTACTCGAACAGGGCGGAGGCACGGTACAGGAAAAAGTTCTTTGGATGGTATAAAAATGTGATTGCCAGCAACGGCGAAGATCTGAACGGATAAAGAAGAATGCTGCCTTTCCCTGATGTGGAGAAAGACAGCATTTTTATTGCGTTTTTCGGAAAGAGGTGAGCAGCGGACCCTACAAATGGGTAACGGCTGGCCATAAAATGGCGCTATTACATGGTGTGCTTTGTGAGAAAGCGCTGTAGTGTGATGATATAAAACGGATGGGTGCATGGTGTGCGCCCCTACGGAATTACAACAAAACACCCCCGCCCGTGCGGTAAATGAACTGCATAGGGCGGGGGCACTGTTATTTTACAAAGAAAACGCGCAGAGCGGAGACTTTACTGTTCCACGGCACCGGTGGGCAGCTGGGGAACAGCGGTCAGGATGCGCATGAACTCTTCGCCGGTGATGGTTTCTTTCTCGTACAGGTACTTGGCAATCTCGTCCAGCTTGCCGCGGTTTTCAATCAGCATCTGTTTGGCTTTTTCATGCTGCTGCTTGACGACTTCCACGACCTTATCGTCCACTGTGGCGGCTGTGCGCTCACTGCAGGCCAGGCTGGCATCGCCGCCCAGGTAGGCGTTGTTCACGGTTTCCAGGGCAACCATGTCAAAGTCGTCGGTCATGCCGTAGCGGGTAATCATGGCGCGGGCCATCTTGGTGGCCTGCTCGATATCGTTGGATGCGCCGGTGGTGATGGAGTTGAACACCACTTCTTCGGCGGCACGGCCACCGGTCATGGTGGCAATTTTGGCCAGGATCTCTTCCTTGGTCATCAGGGTGTGGTCGCCGTCCTCTACCTGCATGGTGAAACCCAGCGCGCCGGAAGTGCGCGGCACAATGGTGATTTTCTGCACGGGGGCGGAATGGCTTTGCAGGGCGGCAACCATGGCATGGCCGACTTCGTGGTAGGCCACGATGCACTTTTCTTTGTCGCTCAGGATCTTATTCTTTTTCTGGGCACCGGCCAGGATGGTATCCACGGCTTCCTGCAGGTCGTACTGGGTAACGGCCATGCGGTGGTGGCGCACAGCGCCCAGGGCGGCTTCGTTGATGATATTGGCCAGCTCGGCACCGGAAGCACCGGGAGTCATGCGGGCAACCACGGCAAAGTCACAGTCGGGGCCGATTTTGACCTTTTGAGCGTGCAGACGCAGGATGCTTTCGCGGCCTTTCAGGTCGGGCAGCTCCACGGGCACACGACGGTCAAAACGGCCGGGGCGGGTCAAAGCGGGGTCAAGGGATTCAGGACGGTTGGTGGCGGCCAGAATGATAACACCCTTGGCGGCGTCAAACCCGTCCATTTCGGTCAGCAGCTGGTTCAGGGTCTGCTCGCGTTCATCGTTGCCGCCCATACCGGAAGCACCGTCACGCTTTTTGCCGATGGTATCGATCTCATCAATAAAGATAATGCAGGGGGCTTTTTCGTTGGCCTGTTTGAAGAGGTCACGCACCTTGGAAGCGCCCATGCCGACGAACATCTCGACAAATTCAGAACCCGCAATGGAGAAGAAGGGAACACCGGCTTCGCCGGCAACAGCGCGGGCCAGCAAGGTTTTACCGGTGCCCGGGGGGCCGACAAGCAGAACGCCCTTGGGCATTTTGGCACCGATATCCTCGTAACGCTTGGGGTTATGCAGGAAGTCAACGATTTCCTGCAGGCTCTCTTTGGCTTCGTCCTCACCGGCAACATCGGCAAATTTGATGGACTTGCCATCCTCAACGACATACTGTTTGGCACCGGATTTGCCGCCGCCAAAAATCATGCTGTTGGCGCCGCCGGTCATTTCACCGACCCGCTTGCGCATCATGCGGTTGAACCAGACGATCAGGATGATCATGGGCAGCAGCGAGATGACCCAGCCCAGCAGGGTATCCACCCAGGTGGTCTGGTTGTACACCTTGCCAAAGGAAACGCCGGCGCTTTCCAACCGGTTGACCAGCTGCAGGTCCTGCGCAATGGAGTTGGTGCAGTAGGTGGTATCGTTTTTGTCCACAAAATAGATCTGCTGATCCTGAATTTCAACGGTGCTCAGTTCGCCGCCTTCGAGCATGTTCAGGAAGGTACCGTAATCGACCTGTTTGACCTGGCCTTTCATCATGGCGGGGAAGGCCCAGAAATTGAGCAGCAGCAACACCACAAGGATCACGGCATATACAATGCCGGTCGTCTTTTTGGGGTCGCGCGGCTGTTGGGTTTCGTGCATAACAATTCCTCCAGTTGGGGGGCGGTAATAGGGGCCCCGATAGATTCTATCATGAAGAATAAAAATGAACTGCGGATGAACAAGGCATGAAATAGCTGGAAATTCCGGTAAACTTTGCGTGAACAAGGGCAGTTTGTGGGCAAAAACAGGAATGCAGACCGCGTAACGACAGGGAAAAAGTGAAGGCAACACCGCACAATTCCCGCCTAACGGCTCAAGCACCGCTCCGGCAGCTGCGGCACGGCATCTGCGTTGCCAAAATGCTCGATAA
>OIBS01000173.1_pt1 | contig 28106 bp, 20 predicted proteins | sample 1581081 | NCBI WGS metagenome assembly OIBS01 (sample SAMEA3882511, study PRJEB24775) | human gut metagenome | biome: human-associated habitat; feature: intestine environment; material: feces | place: Netherlands | collected 2009/2010 | reverse complement strand
TGGGACGAGATATCACAGATTGATGCCATTCTTGCATCCTCCTACGATGGCAGTCCTGATAAAGCAGCATACTATGAGGCCATAAAGACTGCTCTATCAGACAACGATACTGCCATAAATAAAAACCTCGCTGAAAATGAATCAAACGGCAAGGTTACCGGTCTGACCTATACCATCACCTGTACTGTAAGCGATACGCAGACTCTCACTGTAAAGCTTGATATCAACTATCCTGTCCACAGGCAGGATGCTTTTTATAAAATAAAACAATGGAAGCTCAATACCGACACAGCTTTCGAGGAAAATGATACACTAAACTTAATTGGAGGAAACTAAAATGGATGTTAAAAAGATATTAAAGGAAGCGACTGACAACGGAGCATCGGATATTTTCATAGTGGCCGGCCGCCCTCTCACATACAAATCAAAGGGAATGATGGAGTGCCTTAATGAAATCAGAATGATTCCAAAAGAAACCTTTGAATTTGTCACATCAATCTATGCTCTTGCAGAGAGAGATATTTCAAAATTCGAGGAAACCGGAGATGATGACTTTTCCTTCGCTATACCGGGAGTATCACGTTACAGAGTGAGCACTTTCAAGCAGCGTGGCTCTTACTCTGCTGTCATCCGTGTTATCTCATTCACACTGCCAAAGCCAAGCGATTTACATATACCGGACTCTGTTATGGAGCTTGCGGAAACAAACAACGGCATGGTGCTGGTTACCGGCCCAGCCGGAAGCGGTAAATCTACCACACTAGCATGTATTATTGATCAGATCAACCATGAGAAGGAAGAGCATATTATCACTCTTGAGGATCCGCTTGAGTTTTTACATCGTCATGACAAATGTATTGTGTCACAGCGTGAAATCAACACAGATACAGAAAGCTATCTCACTGCACTTCGCGCCGCACTCCGCCAGAGTCCTGACGTCATATTGCTTGGAGAGATGCGAGACTATGAGACCATCAATACAGCTGTCACAGCGGCTGAAACCGGTCACCTCATATTTTCATCACTTCACACAATTGGTGCCGCAAATACCATTGACCGAATAATCGATGCGTTTCCTGCTTCCCAGCAGCACCAGATAGCCATCCAGCTTGCATCTGTGCTGCAGGCTGTTGTCTGCCAGAAGCTTTTACCTGCCACAAACGGTGAGATGGTTCCTGCTTTTGAAATCATGGTACTCACGCCTGCAATAAGGAACTTAATCCGTGAAGGCAAGGTCCATCAGATTGACGGTATCATCTACACCTCTGCAGCTGAGAATATGATTGCAATGGATACAAGCATCTTCAATCTGTACAAGGCCGGTGTAATCAGCAAGCATGTGGCAATCAGCGAGGCTACCAATCCTGAGATGATGTCAAAGAGAATTAATTTAAACTAACTTCATACTTGACGGATATATAAAACCCCGGCATATAAACCTTGAAACAGATTTATATGCCAGGGCTTTTCATTTAGATAAATATGTTAACACAAGCAAATTACCGTTATCTATACTTTCGATATTATACGTTAATCTCTGCCTTTACTCCACTCTCATCCTTATGCGCTTCAAGCACCGGATTAACTACATCACGCAGATATACATCTACCTGACGAGGTGCACGTCCCACATAAAGCTCAGGCTTAAGGTTCTTTTCGATATCAGCTTTTGTCAATCCGAATGCAGGATCTGCAGCGATTAAGTCTACGAGGTTATTTTCTTTTCCCTCTTCCTTTACTGTCTTTCCTGCCTGCATTGAGAGCTGTCTGATCTTCTCATGGAGCTCCTGACGATTTCCACCGTTCTTTACAGCATCCATCATGATGTTCTCTGTTGCCATGAATGGTATCTCTGCCATAAAGTGCTTTTCAATAACCTTTGGATATACTACCAGTCCATCCACCACATTGAGGCAGAGGTCAAGTATTCCGTCTATTGCAAGGAAGCCCTCAGGTATTGAAAGACGCTTGTTTGCTGAATCGTCAAGTGTTCTCTCAAACCACTGTGTAGCCGAGGTAATTGCAGGATTCATTACATCTGCAAGAACATATCTTGAAAGAGATGCTATTCTCTCACTTCTCATAGGATTTCTCTTATATGCCATGGCTGATGAGCCTATCTGATTCTTCTCAAACGGCTCCTCTACTTCCTTAAGATGCTGGAGCAGTCTGATGTCGTTTGACATCTTTGTAGCTGATGCAGCGATGCCTGCGAGCACATTTACTACTCTTGTATCTACCTTACGGGAATATGTCTGGCCAGACACCGGATAACAATCCTTAAAGCCCATCTTCTTTGCGATCATTGGATCTATCTTGTCTATTGTCTCATTGTCTCCGTTAAAGAGCTCAAGGAAGCTGGCCTGTGTTCCTGTAGTGCCCTTTGAGCCAAGGAGCTTTAATGTGCCCTGCACATACTCTAAATCCTCGAGATCCAGCATAAACTCATTCAGCCACAGTGTGGCACGCTTTCCAACTGTTGTCGGCTGTGCCGGCTGGAAATGTGTAAATGCAAGAGTTGGCTGATTCTTATACTTATCAGCAAAGTTTGCAAGCTCTGCAATAACACTTATAAGCTTTTTGTGAACAAGCTTTAATGCTTCATTCATGATGATGATATCTGTATTGTCACCTACATAGCATGAGGTTGCTCCAAGATGTATAATTCCTGCTGCCTTAGGGCACTGCTGTCCATATGCATAGACATGGCTCATTACATCGTGACGCACAAGCTTCTCACGCTCCTTTGCCACGTCATAATTGATGTCATCCACATGTGCCTTTAATTCATCAATCTGTTCCTGTGTGATAACCGGCTTGCCATCCTGTGAAAGCCCAAGCTCCATCTCAGTCTCTGCAAGAGCAATCCAGAGCTTTCTCCAAGTGGTAAATTTCATATCCTGCGAAAAAATATACTGCATCTCTTTGCTGGCATAGCGCTCAGAAAGAGGACTTGTGTATCTGTCTGTACTCATATTCTCTCCTTTATTAGCGATTAAGCATTTTTCTCTCGAGGTCTATTTCTTTATCAAAATACTCGCCTCTGATATCATCCTTCGGTGGCTCCATCGGATATTTTCCTGTGAAACAGCCCATGCAGATTGGCAGTCCCTCTACCATCTCATGAAGTCTGTCAATTCCAAGGTAGCCTAAAGAATCTGCACCTATAATCTGTCTGATATCCTCAATAGTCCTGTTGTAAGCGATAAGCTGCTCTCTTGCAGGAATATCTGTACCAAAATAGCAAGGCCATAAGAATGGCGGTGAACTGATGCGCACATGCACCTCTGTGGCACCCGCCTCTCTTAACATACGCACTATTCTGTCTGAGGTTGTTCCTCGCACAATTGAATCATCAATCATAACAACTCTCTTGCCTTTAACAGCCTCCTTTAATACATTGAGCTTTATCTGCACACTTGATTCACGGCTTGACTGCTTAGGTTTGATAAATGTCCTGCCGACATAACCATTCTTGACAAATGCTGTGCCATATGGAATGCCCGACTCAAGTGAATAACCAAGAGCAGCGGCATTTCCTGATTCCGGTACTCCTGTCACGATATCAGCCTCAACCGGTGAATCCATTGCAAGGAATCTGCCAGCCTTGATACGGCTGCCATACACGCTTACTCCGTCAATATGGCTGTCAGGTCTTGCGAAATAAATGTATTCAAACACGCATCTGGCCTGTTTTTCAGGGGCAAGTGCCATAGTCATATCAGACTCAATGCCCTTTTCAGGAGTGATGGTGATAACCTCTCCCGGCTCTACATCCCTGACAAACTCTGCACCGATTGTATCAAGCGCACAGGTCTCAGATGTAACGATATATGCATTGTCTCTCTTTCCTATGCAAAGAGGCTTAAAACCAAATGGATCTCTGGCTGCAATAAGCTTTCTCGGGCTCTCGACAACAAGCGCGTAGGCTCCCTTAAGCTTCTGGCAGGCACGTCTGACCGCCTCCTCCGCTGTTTTTGAGTTAAGACGCTCTCTGGCGATATGATAAGCTATAACCTCAGAATCGATTGTGGTCTGGAAAATAGCTCCTGTATACTCAAGCTCCTTGCGAAGCTCCTTTGCATTTATGAGGTTTCCGTTGTGTGCCATGGCAAGTGTGCCCTTGACATAATTTAATACGAGAGGCTGTGCATTCTCACGTGTTGATGAGCCTGCTGTTGAATAGCGCACATGTCCCACTCCGATATCACCCTTCATAGGCTCTAAAATATCAGGAGTAAATACCTCATTTACAAGGCCCATACCCTTGTGTGTGGTCACCTTTCCCTTTGGTCCGTGTGTATCACTCACTGCAATACCACAGCTTTCCTGTCCTCTGTGCTGAAGTGCAAAAAGACCATAATAGATAGTGGATGAGACATCTCCTCCATCAAAATCATACATGCCGAACACACCACACTCCTCATGAAGCTCATCAAATACATGGTTATGCTCGTCAATATCAGAACACCTTTTTAATTTTGTACCGGTATGACTTTTTGTATCTATACAAGTATTTATATACTGATTTATGTTATTGTCCTGGTTCATAATATCTCCGTTTATAATTGCGAAATAGTAACGCGGAATAAATAATATATTAGCGGCTGAATTTGCTTCCTGTAAGAAGCTCAAATGCCTCTTTATATTTCTCTACAGTCTTCACAACAACCTCATCAGGTAAAAGAAGGTCATTGTCCGGATTTGCCTTGAGCCAGTCTCTTACATACTGCTTGTCAAATGAAGGCTGTCCCTGTCCAGGCTTATATCCATCAAGTGGCCAGAAGCGTGAGCTGTCAGGTGTGAGCATCTCATCGGCAAGCACTACCTCACCCTGCTCATTTAAGCCAAACTCAAACTTGGTATCTGCGATGATGATGCCCTTTGTAAGAGCATACTCTGCACATTTCTTGTAGAGAGCAATTGTATAATCGCGAATCTTCTCTGCGTACTCTCTGCCCTTCTCAGGATAAATCTTCTCTAATACTTCTACTGATTTTTCGAATGAGATATTCTCATCATGATCTCCAAGATCAGCCTTGGTAGATGGTGTATAAATAGGCTCAGGGAGCTTATCAGACTCAACAAGTCCCTCCGGAAGTCTGATTCCGCAGACTGTACCGTTCTCCTGGTAGCTTACCCAGCCGCTTCCTGTGATATATCCACGAACTATACACTCGATTGGAAGCATCTCAAGCTTCTTGCAGAGCATGCTGTTTCCGTTGAACCTGTCCTGACTGAAGAACTCCGGCATATCCTTTGCGTCTACTGAAATCATATGATTAGGAACAACATCCTTTGTGAATTCAAACCAGAACTTAGACATCTGTGTGAGGATGGCTCCCTTGTCTGTAATCTTATTCTTTAAAATATGGTCAAAAGCGGAAATACGATCTGTTGCGACCATAATAAGGCTGTCCCCGTTATCATATACTTCTCTTACTTTTCCTTCTTTGAATGGTTTAAATTCCTGCATGATTGTCCTCCATCTTATGTGTAATTTATTTTACAAATCAAATGCTACCTTTAAATTATATACCAGCTCAATTTGTAAAGTCAACGTATATTATAAGTTTTTTTAAATAATTTTACGTCATTTATAAGCAATTCTTATATTTATTATTATATCTTTAATATATCAAAACAAAAGCTCCGGTTCAAACCCTTTGTCTGCGCCGGAGCTTATATAATACAGATTTTATTTAACGATAAGTGACTTTCCTGTCATCTCTTTCGGCTGTGGAAGTCCCATAATCTCAAGCAGTGTTGGAGCGATATCTGCAAGACATCCGCCCTCACGAAGCTTGTAAGAAGGGTCAGCGTTTACAAGAATGAAAGGAACAGGATTGGTTGTATGAGCTGTATGAGGTTTTCCTGTCTCATAATCAATCATCTTCTCTGCGTTTCCGTGGTCAGCACAGATGAATAATACTCCATCCACATCCTTGATTGCCTGCACTGCATCACCTACGAGTGAATCAACTCTCTCAACAGCCTTTACAGCAGCCGGAATCACACCTGTATGTCCAACCATGTCAGGGTTAGCAAAGTTGATGATAATAACATCATACTTGTCTGACTTGATAGCCTCAACAAGATCCATTCCAACCTCAGGAGCACTCATCTCAGGCTTTAAGTCATATGTTGCAACGTCCTTAGGACTGTTTACAAGAAGACGTGCCTCATCGATATTTGGCTCCTCTACTCCACCATTAAAGAAAAAGGTTACGTGTGCATACTTCTCTGTCTCTGCGAGACGAAGCTGTTTCTTGCCATTTGCTGCAAGATACTCACCAAATGTATTCTGGATTTCTTCCTTCTCAAAAGCGATAAGCTTGTTAGGAATTGACTCGTCATAATCCTTGAAGCATACAAATGTTGTCTTAAGGAATGGGCGCTCAAAGCCGGTAAACTTATCATCGCAAAATGCTCTTGTCATCTCACGAGCACGGTCAGGACGGAAGTTGAAGAAGATAACAGAATCATTGTCCTTTACAACAGATACCGGTGTGCCATCCTCGTTTGTGATAACTGTAGGAAGCACGAACTCATCTGTAACATCGTTTGCGTATGACTCCTCCATAGCCTTTACAGGGCATGTAGCTTTTACGCCTTCACCCTTAGTGAGTGAATCATAAGCCTTCTGCACACGATCCCAGTTGTTATCTCTGTCCATTGCATAGTAACGTCCTGAAAGAGATGCAATCTTTCCTACACCGATTTCCTTCATCTTGGCGAGAAGCTGCTCGATATAGTCCTTGCCTGATGCAGGAGGTGTATCACGACCATCAAGGAAGGCGTGTACATATACCCTGTCAAAATTCTCTTTCTTGCAAAGCTCAAGAAGTCCGTAAAGATGCTCGATATGGCTGTGAACTCCACCATCTGAAAGAAGTCCCCAAAGATGCAGATCGGAGTCATTCTTCTTGCAGTTTTCGATTGCAGAAAGTAATACCTTGTTCTTGAAGAAATCACCATCAGCAATTGCCTTTGTGATTCTTGTAAGATCCTGATATATGATACGGCCTGCGCCGATATTCATATGTCCTACCTCAGAGTTTCCCATCTGTCCGTCAGGAAGTCCAACTGCAAGACCTGAAGCTGCGCCCTTTACAAAAGGACACTCTGCCATCAATTTATCCATAACAGGGGTATTTGCCATAGCTATGGCATTTCCCTCTTTGTGGTCACTTAAGCCGTAACCATCAAGTACCATTAATACTACCGGTTTCTTACTCATTTATATTTCCTCTATTCTTCATATGAAGCTTGCAAAATGCTCTATTACAGTGACATATGCAAGCCCGCAAAAAATTTCATTACATAATAAATGCCACTAAATGCAGCTAAGCTGGTGAATTTAGTGACATTTAGTTATTGTGATTGTCAAATCAAATATTAAATTATGATTTAATAATTACTTGTAGTTTACGATCTTTCCAAAATCAGCCTTGAGTGAAGCGCCACCAACTAATCCACCGTCGATGTCAGGCTTTGCAAAAAGCTCTGCTGCATTTCCTGCATTTACAGATCCGCCGTACTGGATACGAACTGAATCTGCTGTAGCCTGATCATAGATCTCAGCTACGCACTCACGGATTGCACCGCAGACCTCCTGAGCCTGGTCAGAAGTAGCTGTCTTTCCTGTTCCGATTGCCCAGATTGGCTCGTAAGCGATAACCATGTTAGCAACATCTGATGCAGCAACGCCTGCGAGATCTGACTTAATCTGAAGTCTGATCCAGTCAAGTGTAACACCGCTCTCTCTCTGCTCAAGTGTCTCACCACAGCAAAGGATTGGTGTAAGTCCAGCCTCGATAGCCTTCTTTACCTTCTTGTTGAGAAGTGCGTCATCCTCTTTGAAGTAATCTCTTCTCTCTGAATGTCCGATGATAACATACTTAACGCCTGCATCAAGAAGCATCTCTGCTGAGATTTCTCCTGTGTAAGCACCCTTCTCCTCGAAGTACATATTCTCTGCTCCAACAGCAACATTTGTACCCTTTAATGCTTCTACAACAGGTACGATGTCGATTGCAGGTACACAGTAAACAACTTCAACATCATCTGAAACTACGAGTGGTTTTAACTCTTCTACTAATTTAACAGCCTGGCTTGGAGTCATGTTCATCTTCCAGTTGCCGGCTACAATTTTCTTTCTTGCCATTTTATATCTCCTTGTATTTGTATACAAATATTTTTTGCCTGCGGCTTAATTTCATTAAGTTGCTTTCGGCTTATTTATCATCAGCACAAGCTACGCCAGGAAGCTCCTTGCCCTCAAGGAACTCAAGGGAAGCACCGCCACCTGTTGAGATGTGGCTCATCTTGTCGCCAAGTCCCATCTGGTTAACTGCTGCAGCTGAATCTCCACCACCGATGATTGTGATAGCATCTGATTTAGCAAGTGCCTCTGCTACTGCAAGTGTACCTGCTGCAAGTGTTGGGTTCTCAAATACACCCATTGGTCCGTTCCATACAACAGTCTTAGCTGATGCAACAGCGTCAGCGAAAAGCTCACGTGTCTTAGGTCCGATATCACAGCCCTCACGGTCTGCAGGCATCTTGTCATAATCATATGTCTCTGTCTCTACAGGAGCATCGATTGGATTTGGGAAATCCTTGATTGTAACTGCATCAACAGGAAGAAGAATCTTCTTTCCAAGTTTCTCTGCTTTTGCAAGCATCTCTTTACAGTAATCAATCTTTGTCTCATCAAGCATTGAGATACCAATCTCATAGCCCTGTGCTTTAAGGAATGTGTATGCCATTCCACCACCGATGATAAGTGTATCAGCCTTCTCGAGGAGGTTGTCGATAACATTGAGCTTGTCAGCTACTTTAGCTCCACCAAGAATAGCTACGAAAGGACGTACAGGATTCTCTACTGCCTTGCCAAGGAAGTCAATTTCCTTCTGCATAAGGTATCCAACAACATTCTCTCCACCCTTAGCTGTGATGAACTTTGTAACACCTGCTACAGAAGCATGTGCTCTGTGAGCAGAACCGAAAGCGTCACATACATATACATCAGCAAGGTCAGCAAGCTCTTTTGCGAATGCATCTCCGGCTTCCTGTGGCTTTGTCTCCTCTTTGCCTCTGAAACGTGTATTCTGAAGAAGAACTACATCTCCCTCTTTCATCTCTGAAACAGCCTTTGTTGCAGCCTCTCCTGTTACGTTGTAGTCAGCTACAAATGTAACCTTCTGTCCAAGCTTAGCCTCAAGAGCTGCAGCTACAGGAGCAAGTGACTCACCCTCGTTTGGTCCGTTTTTAACTTTTCCAAGGTGTGAGCAAAGGATAACCTTTCCACCGTCCTTGATTAATTTCTGGATTGTTGGAAGAGCTCCGTTGATACGGTTCTCATCTGTGATTTTTCCGTCCTTAAGTGGCACGTTGAAGTCACATCTAACGAGAACTCTCTTGCCTTTTACGTTGATATCATCAATTGATTTCTTGTTTAATGACATAATATGTCCTCCCTTATTTCAAGGCATAAGCCATGTGGCCACGCCATATTGTGCATATTAAAAAATATAATTAATTCTACAATTCACAGATATTCAAAAGAAATAGCCATGTTTTAAAAAAGAGGCGCGGTTCAATTAAGACCGCGCCCCTTGAGTAGTCTTGAGATATACTGTTCTTGTGGGTACAAGAATTAAGCTAACTCTGAGAAGTACTTGATTGTACGAACCATCTGAGATGTGTAGCTGTTCTCGTTATCATACCAAGAAACAACCTGTACCTCGTACAGATCGTCAGAAACCTGGTTAACCATTGTCTGTGTTGCATCGAATAATGAACCAAATCTCATTCCAACGATATCTGAAGATACGATCTCATCCTCGTTGTAACCGAATGACTCGTTAGCTGCTGCCTTCATAGCTGCGTTGATATCCTCTTTTGTAACGCCTGCTTTCTTAACAACTGCTGTAAGGATTGTTGTAGATCCTGTTGGTGTAGGAACACGCTGTGCAGATCCGATTAACTTTCCGTTTAACTCTGGGATAACAAGGCCGATTGCCTTAGCTGCTCCTGTTGAGTTAGGAACGATATTAACTGCTGCTGCACGTGAACGACGAAGGTCTCCCTTTCTCTGTGGTCCGTCAAGAGTCATCTGATCTCCTGTGTAAGCATGGATTGTTACCATGATACCAGACTGGATTGGAGCGTACTTGTTAAGTGCATCTGCCATTGGTGCTAAGCAGTTTGTTGTACAAGAAGCTGCTGAGATGATTGTATCAGAAGCCTTAAGTGTCTCATGGTTTGTATTGTAAACGATTGTAGGAAGGTCATTTCCTGCTGGTGCAGAGATAACTACCTTACGAGCTCCAGCATTGATATGAGCCTGAGCCTTCTCTTTTGATGTATAGAATCCAGAGCACTCAAGTACAACGTCAACCTTTAACTCTCCCCATGGGCAATTGTTTGCATCTGGGAATGCGTAAATTTTGATTTCCTTACCACAAACTGTGATAGAATCATCGCTTGCAGAAACCTCATCTGCATGCTCGTATTTACCCTGTGATGAATCATACTTTAATAAGTGTGCTAACATTTTTGGGCTTGTTAAGTCGTTGATAGCTACTACCTCGTATCCCTCAGCTCCAAACATCTGTCTGAAAGCAAGACGTCCGATACGACCAAATCCGTTGATTGCTACTCTTACTGCCATTTTAATTCCTCCTAGAATTGTAAAAAGTATTTTTAGGGACATGCCCTAAGATGCTTTTATTATAGCGAATAATTCTCAAAGGTTCAAGTACTTTATTTGCGTTTGTTAAAATTTTCACTAAATATTTTCATTTACACACATTTTTTATCATTCTTCACAATTTTTCTTTTTAGATATTGCACTTTATTATAATCTCGGCTACACTTAATTAATTGCTGTAGTTCGCACTTTCCGGCAGCCAGCAACAGACAATTATAAATCATGTAACTTATAAAGTTTTTTAACAACAATACATCGGTTTTACGGAGGTATTTATATGTGGGATCAGCACATGCACTGCATGTTTTCGGGTGACAGCGATGCCGACCCGGTATTGATGATAAAATCAGCAATCAGCAAAGGGCTGGACGGCATCTGCTTTACAGACCATCTGGACTATGACTATAAAGAGGAGCCCGGGCTTTTCGACCTTGATATAGCAGCATATGAAAAGCGCATCAAAAGACTTGCAATTGTTCTTAAAGAAAAGGGCTGCCCGGTAAATATCCACTGGGGCATTGAAATCGGTTTACAGCCTCATATTACAGACAAAAATAATGAGGTCACCAAAAAATATCCGTTTGACCTCGTGATCGGCTCAAGCCATGTAGTAAACGGCATTGACCCATACTACCCTGCATTTTACAAAGGCAAGACAGAGCACGAAGCCTACACTGAATACTTTGAATCGATACTTGACAATCTGCACAGCGGAGCGGATTTTGATGTGTACGGTCACATCGACTACGTGGTCAGATACGGTCCTGACAAAAATAAATACTATTCATATGAAAAGTATGCCGACATAATTGATGCTATTTTAAAAGAGATTATCTCACAGGGAAAAGGCATCGAGCTCAATACCGCCGGCTTTAAATACGGGCTTGGCCACCCAAATCCGACCGAGGCGGTGTTAAAGCGCTATCATGAACTTGGTGGGGAAATAATCACAGTCGGAGCAGATGCCCACAAGCCGGAGCATGTCGCGTACGATTTTGACAAGGTTTCAAATATCCTCAAGGATGCCGGGTTTATGTACTATACAGTATTTGAAAACCGCGTTCCTGCTTTCATCAAATTATAGCCCAGCCTTAAAGGCTTACGTTGTCATTCTATCTAACTAACTATTAAACCTCACATGCATTCGCAAATGTCAAAAATAGGAGCCACCTGATCTACATTTTACATCAAGTGGCTCCTAAAACATTGGTTCCGTAAGCTTCACTGTATAACCTCCAAGCTCCGCTTTCGCTATATGAATTTATTTTGGCATTTCCATATTGCTTTGCTATAAATATGATTCTGTTTATGACAGGATTCTTATTCTTTTAGCTTAGCTATGGACCTCTACCCTTCTTCATAAAATCACTCCTTTTGGTTACATTATCTATGTAAACTCTTATGAGAGATTCTATCTTTCACTTTTAATCTACAAGAACTTTTTCAACGATATTATTTATTTGCTAATATATCTGTGCGATTACTGCTCTTCGGCTCGCCCTACAGATTTAAATATTCCGTTCAATCATCCTTATAGTACTTTGACTTAAATTATGTAATCCCCATTGGACTGTACCTCCTGTGTTTTATTTTGTTCCTTTCGTATCTCTTTTTGTTGATTTAAGATTACACCAATTTTGCCTATTTGTCAATATATTTTTTGATAATTTTTGTTTTTATTTTAAATTGTCTGATATTTTATATATTTTTTGTTTTGTTTACACATTTCTTGCAATTCAATCACATGATTAAAGGGGCAAAAGGTATCATCGATGCATGCTTGCATGCAATTCGATGTATACCTTAGTGCCCCGCACTACACCGAGAAAGTAGCAATTTGCTGCGGAAACGCAGGAAATTAGCGGATTTCGAGGTGGAGTCAGATTACGGGAATGCGTAGCATGTAGTAATCTGATTAATCATAAATAAAGGGGGCAAAATACCTTTGCCCCCCAATGCCGTCATTTATCATTTATCATTTATCATTCTTCATCCTGTAATCAATACACCTGTTCAGGTAATCGACATAATCCGGATTCTTGCACATACCCTTGCCTGCCACGTCGGAAATCTTTGCCACATCCATGCCGTTACACTTGGTGGTCTTCATAACTATGTTGAGTGCTTCCTCATCAGTGTCGTTACTGATAAAGGTTCCTATACCGAATGCAACCTTTGCTTTATCCTTGAAATAATCATACAACGCAGTCGCACGCTCGAAATCCAGGCTGTCGCTGAACAAAAGTGTCTTTGTCCTTGGATTAATTCCCAGACTGTTGTAGTGGGCTATCATCTTGTCTCCCCACTCGTACGGATCCCCGCTATCCTGACGCACTCCCGAAAAAAGTGTCGCATAGGTGAGCTGAAAATCACGCAGGAAGCAGTCTGTTGTTATGGTGTCAGTAAGCGCAATACCGTTTAATATACCATACTCCTTAACCCATGCATCGAGTGCGTACCAGTTTGAATATGCCGGATTATGCTTGTGATTGCCCTGTCCTGTACACATAATCCACTCATGAGCCATTGTTCCAACCGGCTTTAAATTGAATTTCTTTGCGAGATATACGTTTGATGTACCAATAAAGTGTGAATCTGCAGGCAGCTCAACCTCTGCGAGTGCCTTTACAGCCATCTCCTGTGCCTCGGCAGACAGACGGCGTCTTAGTCCAAATTCACTGAAATCGCTAAGCCTGTATGTATCCTCCTCGAGCAGACGCACCTTCTCATCAAGCCTGCGCTTAAACTGTTTAAGCAGCACATCATAATCATATGCCATACGGAAGTACACTTCATTTACAATAGCAAGCACCGGAATCTCATACATCGAAGTATTAAGCCACGTGCCGGCTGCATCGATTGCCAGCCCACACGGTGCATCTGTTGTGATGGTAAACTCCTCATATCTTGGCTGCCAGAGTCTTAAAAAATCAACATATGTGCCCTTTATCCAGGTGATGTTATCAAGATATTCAAGCTCCTCCTCCGTAAAACGAAGCTGACAAAAGGCCTGCACCTGTTCCTTTATCTCCTCTACCATCTCATCTGTAAAATGCACGTCTTTATTTCGGCACTTGAAGGTCCATGTCGTTTTATAGCTTGTGAACTGATGGAAAATCGTCTGTCCCATGCTGAATTTATACATATCAGTCTCAAGGAGGCTGTTTATTATTTGTGGCAATCTCATTTGTTTTATGTCCTCTTTTCTTTCAAACCATTTACTACCTGTAATTTTAGTCTTGATTTTACCACTGCGACTATCAAATATCAAGCAGGCGCACGTGTTTAATTATCTTCAATTTATTTTCTTTTCCGTCAGCATATTCACTGGTTCCAAAATAAAAACTCCCATGAAAGCCACTAACCGTGACCTCCATGGAAGCTTAATTGTTTATATTGCAAAGATAATAACCCAATAAATATATAAGATATTGTAATTATTCAGTTATGAATTATTTAAAGTATTTCACACCGCTCTCGAATATCTTCATATCCTGCTCGCCGTAGATATTGATTGCTACAGACTCGCCGCGGCGCTCTGAGTGAGCCATCTTGCCGAGGATTCTTCCGTCAGGAGATGTGATACCCTCGATAGACATGTATGAGCCGTTTACGTTCCACTCCTCATCCATTGATACATTTCCGTCCAGATCAACATACTGTGTGGCAACCTGTCCGTTTTCAAAGAGCTTATCAAGCCACTCCTTCGGTGCTACGAAACGTCCCTCGCCATGTGATGCCGGATTGCAGTAGGTCTGACCAAGCTTAGCCTGTGCAAGCCATGGGCTCTTGTTTGAAACAACCTTTGTATATACCATCTTTGAGATATGGCGGTTGATTGTATTGTATGTGAGTGTAGGTGACTGTGCATCCTGCTGTCTGATCTCTCCATATGGTACAAGTCCAAGCTTGATAAGTGCCTGGAAACCGTTACAGATACCAAGTGCAAGTCCATCTCTCTCATTAATGAGCTTTTCAACAGCCTCTGTCATCTTTGCATTTCTAAATGCTGTTGCAAAGAATTTAGCTGATCCCTCAGGCTCATCTCCTGCTGAGAATCCACCAGGGAACATGATAATCTGTGATTTGTCGATTGCCTTTACAAACTCATCAACCGAATCACGGATATCCTCTGCTGTGAGGTTCTTGAATACCTTTACGATTGTGTCAGCGCCTGCTCTTTCAAATGCCTTAGCACTATCATACTCACAGTTTGTTCCAGGGAATACCGGAATAAATACTGTAGGCTTAGCCACTTTATTCTTGCATACATAGATATTCTTTGCATCGTAAAGACCGCTATTTACCTTGCTTGTATCGTCTGTTGCCTTTGTATGGAAAACTCCCTCAAGCTTTGCTGTCCATACCTTGACAGCCTCCTCAACAGGAAGCACCATATCGTCACACTCGATAGTCTGCTTATCGTTTACATAGCCGACTACAGAGGCTGCATCTGAAATACCTGCTGCATCAATTACCTCTCTGACCTTTGAAAGTGCATCAACAGGAACCTCAGCTACGATATTACCAAAGCCAGGTGCAAAGAGTGTATCGCTTGTCACCTCATCCTCGATTGTTACACCAAGCTTGTTACCAAATGCCATCTTTGATACTGCTGCTGCGAGGCCTTTTCCGTCAAGTGCATATGCTGAAACGATTGCGCCATCCTGAATAAGATTTCTGATTGCTGTATAAAGTGTCATAACCTGATCATATTTTGGAAGATCAAACTCATCCTTATCTATTGTAAATAGAACAAGCTGGTTGCCCTCCTTCTTGAGCTCAGGTGTGATGATATCCTTTTCCTTTGCCACATCCACTGCAAATGATACGAGTGTAGGCGGTACATCAATATCATTGAAGGTACCTGACATGGAATCCTTTCCACCGATTGAAGGAAGTCCGAAGCCAATCTGAGCATCATATGCTCCGAGGAGTGCTGCAAACGGCTGGCTCCAGCGCTTTGGATCCTCATTCATTCTGCGGAAGTACTCCTGATATGTCATACGGATTTTGCTGTAATCTCCGCCTGCTGCAACGATTCTTGAGATAGACTCAAGCACTGCATATATAGATCCGTGGTATGGGCTCCATGATGAAAGATATGGGTCGAAGCCGTAAGCCATCATTGTTACTGTATCACATTTACCCTTTAATACAGGAAGCTTTGCAACCATTGACTGTGTCTCTGTGAGCTGGTAACGTCCACCATACGGCATATATACACTGCCTGCTCCGATAGAGCCGTCGAACATCTCAACAAGTCCCTTCTGTGAGCATACGTTAAGGTCTTCAAGCTCTGCCTCCCAGGCACCCTTCATATCTCCTGCCTCAACCATCTTTGCTACAGCAGGTGTGCTGATTTTGTCCAGATAATTGTCACTCTCGCAAGGCATCTCAACCTCAACATCTGTCTCCTGATGAGCTCCGTTTGTATCAAGGAATGCACGAGAGATATTTACTACCTCTTTGCCTCTCCACTCAAGCACAAGTCTTGGATCCTCTGTAACTACCGCAACCTCTGTTGCCTCGAGATTTTCCTCCTTTGCGTATGCAAGGAACCGTTCAACATCAGAAGGCGCAACTACAACTGCCATACGCTCCTGTGACTCTGAGATAGCAATCTCTGTTCCGTCAAGACCTGCGTATTTCTTTGGTACCTTGTCAAGCTCTATGCGAAGTCCGTCAGCAAGCTCTCCGATAGCAACAGAAACTCCGCCGGCACCGAAATCGTTACATTTCTTGATGATATGGCTGACCTCTTCTCTTCTGAAAAGTCTCTGAAGCTTTCTCTCTGTAGGTGCATTACCCTTTTGTACCTCAGCTCCGCATACTGATGTAGACTTTGTATTGTGTGCCTTTGATGAACCTGTAGCACCACCGATTCCGTCACGTCCTGTGCGTCCTCCGAGGAGAATGATTTTATCTCCCGGATCTGAGTTAAGTCTCTGGACAGCACGTCTTGGAGCCGCACCCATAACTGCACCGATCTCCATACGCTTTGCAACATAATTTGGATGGTAAACCTCCTTGACATAGCCAGTTGCAAGTCCGATCTGGTTTCCATATGAGCTGTATCCGTGAGCAGCCTCTCTGACAAGCTTCTTCTGTGGAAGTTTTCCTTCAATTGTCTGTGAAACCGGTACTGTAGGATCTGCTGCACCTGTTACACGCATTGCCTGATATACATATGTACGTCCTGAGAGAGGATCTCGGATTGCTCCGCCAAGGCATGTAGCAGCGCCACCAAAAGGCTCAATCTCTGTAGGATGGTTGTGTGTCTCGTTCTTGAAGTTTACAAGCCACTCCTCTGTCTTTCCGTCCACCTCAACAGGTACCACGATAGAGCATGCGTTGATCTCATCAGACTCTTCCTGATCATCAAGCTTGCCCTCTGCCTTTAATCTCTTCATGGCAAGAAGTGCAAGATCCATCAGGCAGACAAATTTGTCATTTCTGTCCTTGTAGATATTTGAAAATGTATTGAGATAATCCTTGTAGGTATTTTCAATCGGTGTGCGGTAGAAGCCATCGTCAAACTTGACATTCTTAAGCTCTGTAGAGAATGTTGTATGACGGCAATGATCTGACCAGTATGTATCGAGCACACGGATTTCTGTCATTGAAGGATCACGCTTTTCCTCATTCTTAAAATAATTCTGGATATGAAGAAAATCCTTAAATGTCATGGCAAGGTTCAATGATAAATAAAGCTCCTTCAGCTTGTCCTCTGCCATATCCTTGAAACCGTCAAATATGATAACATCAGCAGGGTCATCAAACTCCTGCACAAGTGTCTTAGGCTTTTCCATGCCGATAGCACGCGAATCAACAGGGTTGATGCAGTGCTTCTTAATAGCAGCAAACTGCTCATCTGTGATAGCACCCTCAATCACATATGTGATAGCGCTTCTGATAATAGGCTCCTCATTCTCATTGAGAAGCTTCACACACTGCTCGGCTGAATCTGCTCTCTGGTCAAACTGTCCCGGTAAAAACTCTACAGTAAATACTTTTGCATCACCATAGTCAAATGTCTCCTCATAGATATCATCAACAGGCGGCTCTGAGAAAACTGTATACAAGGCTTTCTTGTATGTCTCCTCTGATATATTTTCCACATCATATCTGATTAATACACGCACTGCCTCCACAGTTGTGATTCCCAGATAATGCTTAATCTCATGCTTTAATTCCTTTGCCTTTACCGCAAAGTCAGGTTTTTTCTCTACATATACACGACGTACGTTACTCATATGTTCTCCTTTCAATTCGAGAGTATGTAACCAATTATTCGTTACCGTCCGGCTTTTTGCACAATCGGACTTTAAAACTATGGTTGTAGTATAACACTTTAGTTATGATAAGTATAATTAATATATTTAATTTGTTTTATAAGTTGCGTTAATTATAGTTTTCTTATATAATGATATAAGGGTCAAAAGGTATTTTGCCCCTCATTGATAAAAACAGATGCAAATAACCATATTTATACGGAGGATAACAAAATGGATATAAATTATGAGCTTTACAAGGTCTTTTACTACGTGGCAACGTCCCTAAGCTTCTCTGAAGCCAGCAAGAAGCTGTTTATTTCACAGTCCGCGGTAAGCCAGTCTATTAAGACTCTCGAAAAGAAGCTGGGACAGACTCTTTTCATCAGAAGCACAAAGAAGGTACAGCTCACCGCAGCCGGTGCCCTGCTTTTAAAGCACATTGAGCCTGCCATGAATCTTATTGCCCGCGGTGAAAGCCAGCTTTTAGACTCAGGCACACTTGGACTTGGCCAGCTTCACATCGGCGCAAGCGATACCATATGCCGTTATCTGCTGGTTCCTTACTTAAAGCAGTTCCATCAGAGGTTCCCGAATGTGCCTATCAAGGTCACAAATGCCACATCTATCCAGTGTGTGGAGCTTTTGGAGCAAAGGAAGGTTGACCTGATTGTCACGAATTTTCCAAACTCGCACCTCAATCACTCATACAGACAGAAAACCATATGCAACTTTTCCGATGTTTTTGTGGCAAATCCCAATTATTTCAAGCTCCGCAAGCAGGAGATAGCTTTTTCTGAGCTCAATAAATATCCTATCATGATGCTCGACCGAAACAGCACCACCAGTGAATTCCTGCATAATCTGTTTTTACAGCACCAGGTTGACCTGATTCCGGAAATTGAGCTAAGCAGTAACGATCTGCTCATAGACCTGGCCAAAATCGGACTGGGTATAGCATTCGTGCCTGACTACTGCATCAACCATGAGAATAAGGAGCTTTTCGTGCTGAAGACAAAAGAAAAGATGCCGCCACGCCAGATTGTTGTGTCCGTAAACACTACAATGCCCGTGTCAGCATCCACTGAGGAATTTTTAAATCTGCTCCCAGAAGTCGGCAACTAGTTTTCCGACATTTGCTATATTGCATGGCTTTCTGTCACTCCACTCGCGTGGATAGAGCAAATCATATTCTCTCTGCCAGAATCTCTCATCTAATAGCAAAATGACACCTGTGTCCTCCGTCGTCCTGATTACTCTTCCGGCCGCCTGGAGGACTTTATTTATGCCCGGATACCTGAAAGCATAGTCAAAGCCACAGCCGTTTTCGGCATCGTAATAATCCTTTAATATAGTTCTCTCATTGCTGATCTGCGGAAGTCCCGTTCCGACAACAATAGCACCTATCAGTCTGTCGTTTTTCAAATCAATGCCCTCACCGAATATGCCTCCCATGATACCAAATGCCACAAGTGTTCTGTCCGATTTCTCACTAAACCTGTCCAGAAATTCCTCCCTTTCAGCCTCTGACATATTATTTTTCTGCAGCATAAGCTCTGTTTCGTCTGCATATTTTTCACAGTAAATATCTGCCACATCATTCATCATCTTATATGACGGAAAGAAAACCATATAGTTTCCAGTCTTTTGCGTGACAACAGCATTAATATACCCTGCAATGCGCTCATACTCACTCCTTGAGCGCCTCGTGTACCTCGTGCTCACATCGGTTGCCATCGCAAGCAGTCTCTTTTTGCTGTCAAACGTGCTGTCAGCATATATGGCATAGTTGTCTTTTTTTGTGCTTAGCAGGCTCTTGTAATAGTTTACAGGCAAAAATGTCGCCGAAAAAAACACAGCCGACTTGCCCTTATCCAGCCTCTTTTGTATATTAAGCGACGGGTCCACACAAAAAAGCTTTAGCATGAACCTGCCATCAGCCTCAAGCTCGGAATACATCACGTAGTGCTCATCCACCAGATCATAAATGTTCAGGAAATTACGAAGCTCAAAATAAAAATCCATAACATCCTTTTTCCCCGGGAACTCATTAGCTTTCTGCAAAAACTCATCCAGAAGTGTCATAAGCCTCATAAAGGAAAATACCATATTGCCAAATGTATCATATACCATGTAATTCTCACACTCACGCTTCATCCCAAGCAGTATCTTATTGCACTTTTCAAGCGCTTTCTCAATAGAACGGCTGTGCTCCTTCATAATGCGCTTCACAGTAAGGAAATCCTCCTTATAAATCTGAGCGCTATACATCTGCCTGCTTCTTTCGACCATATTGTGAGCCTCATCAATGAGAAAAATATAATCTCCCTTTATCCCCTCCTGAAAAAATCTCTTAAGATAAACATTTGGATCAAACACATAGTTGTAATCGCAGATGATATTATCACACCAGCTAGCCGTATCAAGACAAAGCTCAAACGGACAAACGGTATACCTATCCGCCTGTGATAAAATATCATCCCTCTCAATCATTTCACATCTGTGAAGCAGGTCAAAAACCGCATCATTTACTCTGTCAAAATGACCCTTTGCATACGGACAGGTTACCGGATTGCATTCCATCTCATCACACGGACATAGCTTTTCCTTGGCCGTTATCTGAATAGTTTTTGCCCTGTAACCATTTTTTTCAAGCAGCGCAAACGTTTCCTTTGCGACTGTTGCGGTGATTGTCTTCGCTGTCAGGTAAAAGATTCTGTCTGCCAGCTCCTCACCAACCGCCTTCACTGCCGGGAAAATAGTAGATATAGTCTTTCCCACACCGGTCGGAGCCTGCATAAAAAGAAGCTTCTGACGCATAATTGTCCTGTAGACATCCGAAACAAGCTTTTTCTGCCCCGGTCTGTACTCAAATGGAAAACCGAGTTCTTTGATTGAAGCCTGTCTTTGATTTTTCATTTCACACTGAAACGTTGCCCATTTGCCATACTCTTCCATCAGGTCATCAAACCATTTTTTTATCTCTTCAAACGAGAACTCCTCGCGAAAATACTTAGTCTGCTCCGTTTCCAGATTGCAGTAGGTCATCTGAATGCCTATCGTTTCCATATTATTTTGCAGAGCAAAAATATATGCATAGCACATAGCCTGCGCACGGTGCACAAAAACCGGCTTTTCAAACAGCTCAACCCTTCTGTACATTCCCTTAATCTCATCGACAAAACACTTGCCATCCTCCGTAAAGATGCCATCTGCCCTGCCCTCGACAGTCAGCTCATACAAATCACCTTCAACAACAAGGGAAAGCGGCACCTCTGCCTGATACTCCTTCCCCATACTGCCCTGGATTTTTCTGTGAATGCGTGTTCCCTCCATCATGGCATCGGCACTCATAGCTCTGGATGACCGGTTATCTATGTCACCCTCCCTGAAAATAAATTCCACAAGGTTTCTGACCGAAATATGTAATTGTGTTTTCTTTTCACTATAGTTATTTCCAGCTTCTGTCATGTACTCTCCCTACATATTCCGGATTATGTCAACGGTTTTGTGTTCCGGCAATATTTTCAGTCTAACTCCAGACATTTTTAATACACTGAACATAAAAAAGGGAGAGCTCCAAGAAGAAACTCTCCCAAAGGACCTTATTCAATTGTATTACGCTACAGTGAATTTATCAACCACATTATCAAATGCCTGGTCATCACCCATATAGCAGACCTTAAAGTCATTGTTTGTACCAATTCCAATCACTCCAAGAAGTGATTTCGCATCAATAAGAATCTGTCTATATTTGAGATCAATGTCAAAATCGCACTTAGAAGCAGCCCCAACAAATTCCTGAACATCATCCAATGTATTAAGTCTGATTACTGTTTCCTTATTGTACATAGTTAACACCACCTTTATAATCTAAAACATAGTGCTTTCGCACATGTCAATCAATTGTTGCGCCTATTATAACATCTGATATTCATTTGTCAAAAAAATCATAATCCGTCATTTTCCGTCAATTCATGTCATTTTTTTTAATAAATAACTTTTGCGTAACCGATTTTTCACTATATTTTCATGCATGTTTTTTTTAAAAAACAATATAACTGTGAAATTCTTATAAAAATGGTACGATATTTAATTAATTTAAATTCATTTTTTACAATTTTTCATTTATAAAACTTTATTCTCATAATTCTTTAACGCATCTATATATATTTCACCGAGCTTGCTAAGCTTCGTGCCCTTATGCTTGATATAACCTATATGCATTATTTCACTTTCCTTAAGTGGAATTGCCGCATAGTCATCACCGTTTAAATCCTCAGAAATAATACCTGAGCACAGTGTAAATCCGTTGAGCCCCACCATGAGATTGAGCATTGTGGCTCTGTCATCAGCCTTTATGACACGCTTGTACTCATATGTACTCATCATCTCCTCAGCATAATAAAAGGAATTGTTCACGCCCTGTTCAAAGGTAAGACATGGGTACTCCTGCAAATCATCAAGTGTAATCTCTTTTTTGCCGGCAAGCGGATGTTTTTTCCAGAGATACACATATGTATTGCATGTGAAGAGCTCTTTAAACTCGATGTCACATTCCTTAAAAAGCTTTCTTAAAACCTTTTCATTGAAATCACTTAAATAAAGAACTCCAATCTCACTCTTTAAGTTCTTTACGTTGTCTATTACCTCTTTCGTCTTTGTCTCGTGGACAGCAAACTCGTACTCATCCATGCCCACCTCTTTAGCAAGCTGTACAAAGGCCTTTACTGCAAATGAATAGTGCTGCATGGAAACCGAGAATTTCTTTTTGGACTCCACATTCAGATACCGGTTCTCAAGCAGATGATACTGCTCCACAACCTGTTTGGCGTATCCTAAAAACTCCTCGCCATCCGCTGTGACTGTAATTCCACGGTTATTTCTCATGAATACCGTGATTCCAAGCTCCTCCTCCACCTCTCGTACTGTGGCGGACAGATTTGGCTGTGAAACAAAAAGCTTCTTTGCCGCCTCATTCATGGAATTGGATTCTGCAATTGTAAGTACCTGTCTGAGTTGTTGAAGTGTCATTTTCTCTCCTATTGTGAACTGACGGTTTTTAGCAGAATGTGTAACTATTCAGTGCCCAGGCACCTTCGTAAAAACCGCACAATTGTAATATATTAGATAAAATTGTGTATAAACGATGCCCTGTGTATCGGTGATGGTCCTATCTCTTTTAGTGCCTTGATATGCTCTGCCGAGCCATAGCCCTTGTTTGATGCAAATCCATAGCCGGGATATATGTTATCATACTCAACCATCATCCGATCCCTTGTGACCTTAGCCACAATGCTGGCTGCCCCTATTGATATGCTTTTGGCATCTCCCTTTATAATCGGAACCTGCTTTATATCCACCCCCGGGATTGTGACTGCATCGTTAAGTGTCAAATCCGGTGCCGGATCAAGCTTTCCGATTGCCTGTCTCATCGCCTCATATGTAGCCTGCAATATATTTATCTCATCTATCCGCTCGTGCGATGCCATACCTATTCCTACAGAAACCGCCTTTTCCATTATGACATCGTAAAGCTCATCGCGCTTTGCAGCCGTAAGCTTCTTTGAATCATTGATATATAAAATATCACAGTCCTTTGGCAGAATAACCGCACATGCCACAACCGGACCTGCAAGCGGTCCGCGTCCCACCTCATCTATGCCGCAAATATGAGCATATGATGCGTACTCGCGCTCATATTTCTTGAGACCTTCAGTGCGGATAAGCTCCTTCTCATACTTGTCCAGTCGCTTTTTTGCACTGTCTACAAGCTTAATCACTCCGCCCCTTTCATCTGAGCCGTATGCCTCAATGAACTGTGCAAGCTGTGAATCTGTGATGCTTTTCAGTTGTTCCTTAATATCGCCTATTTTTTCTGCTGACATATCCTTGTCCTATCGTCTATTCTTCGTAACTATTCTTCTATATCTCCGGTCTCTCCAAAGTGATATGGCCTAATTTACCGCTTCTGAAATCATCTATGATGAGTGCAGCCGCCTTGCTGTAATCAGGCTCTCCTCCCTTTGAAAGGCATTTTCTGTTGACAGCGACAGCACTTATAAGCTCTATGATATCATTTTTCTCGCTTACCTCGTATCTTTGTGCCAAAAGCCCCGGATACTCTGCTTTTAGGAACTTTACAAGCTCCACGGCAAGCTCATCAACATTTAAAATCTCATCCTTTATCGAACCGATGAGCGCAAGTCTAAGTCCCACTGTCTGATCCTCAAATTTCGGCCACAGTATGCCCGGGGTATCGAGCAGCTCAACACTTTTATTGAGCCTGATCCACTGCTTTCCCTTTGTCACGCCCGGCTTGTTTCCTGTCTTGGCACAGGCTTTTCCGGCGTATGAGTTGATAAATGTGGACTTTCCGACGTTTGGAATACCCACCACCATAGCTCTTACCGGTCTGTTTTTGATACCACGCTTTCGGTCTCTTTCAATCTTTTCCTTGCAGGCCTCCATCACGATATCTGTGATGCTCTTCATGCCTGACTTGCTTCTAGCATCAAGACTGACTACAAAAAAGCCCTTTTCCTTGAAAAATGCACTCCACTCCCTGGTGCGCTCCTTGTCGGCCAGATCCGCCTTGTTCATCAGAATGAGCCTGTATTTGTTTTTTCCAAGCTCATCAATGTCCGGATTACGGCTGGATAGCGGAATTCTTGCATCCACAAGCTCTATAACCAGATCTATTAATTTAATATCCTCCTGCATCTGACGCTTTGCCTTGGTCATATGCCCAGGGTACCACTGAAAATTCATAATTCACCTGTCCTTTATCTATATATGTTATAACTATTGCTACTTGATTGTTCCAAAGCTTCCAATGCCTGAAAATCTAAACCATGCCTTGCCGATAATATAGTCTCTCTTTACATTGCCAATATTGGCATAGCGGCTGTCCTCACTGTTGTTTCGATTGTCTCCAAGTACAAAATACTCGTCCTTTTCAAGCTCTATAGGATCTGAGGCAAGCCCTGCATCCTCCATTGAGGCAACGTCCGTCGATTCCTTGTACAGCTCATCATTCACGTACAGTGCACCGTCCTTTATCTGCACAGTATCTCCAGGCACTGCTACCACTCTCCTGACATAATAATGCGACTTATTATTTCCGTTTGGCAGAAATACTATCACGTCTCCTGCCTTTGGCTTTGACATGATATATGCAAACCTGTTCACAAGAATATTATCATCGTTCTCCAATGTCTGCTCCATAGCCTGGCCAACCACATTTGTACGTATACCGAAAAATGACACCAGCACATATGCCAGGCCTATCACTACAATCAGCTCCACTACCCACGAAACAATTTCCTTGAACAATGGCAGATTAAATTTTCTTCTTTGCCTTCTAAAGCTAAGTCCTGCTCGTCTTCTGGACATCTTACACCTCTTGCTAACTAATATTTTATTGCGTAATCTTAATTATATATTGTTTTCATGTTTGTTGCAAGCTGTAACCCTGAAAACTAAAAAGACCATTCTCATACGATTGCTCGCAGAAAATGGTCTCTTTCGCGTAAAAATATTATTTTACAAGCTCTTTAACCTTAGCAGCTTTTCCGATACGGTCTCTTAAGTAGTAAAGCTTAGCACGACGTACTTTACCTTTACGTACAATCTCAACCTTCTCTACGTTTGGTGAGTGGAGTGGCCATGTCTTCTCAACACCTACACCGTTAGAAAGCTTTCTAACTGTGAATGTTGTACGGTTTGATCCGTTCTGCTTTTTGATTACTGTTCCCTCGAATACCTGGATACGCTCACGGTTACCCTCTTTGATTTTTCCGTATACCTTTACTGTATCTCCTACAGAAAACTCAGGTGCCTCGGCCTTTAACTGCTCGTTCTCGATGCTCTTAATAATTTCACTTGCGTTCATTTTGTGACCTCCTAATTATTTTGACGTTCTTAATGCTACTACTATTTTCACAACAGAGGACCATCTCTTTTATTCACAACATTGGTACTTTACCACAGATTCATGGGATTTGCAAGTATTTTTTACTATCTTTTGCCTACCTTAAGCATTATTTTTAGTCATCCAGTATACGGATGATTTTGAAAAATGCAATCCCATACTCTCCTGAAGCCGCATAGATGCCTCATTGCCCACAATTATCTGTCCATATGGTATCCAGCCGTTTTCCAGTGCCCTGTTGAAAGCATATGTTTCAAGGGCTGTGGCAAGCTTTTGATGCCTGTACTGCGGCTTTACATAGAGCATGCCTATGCTGCCCTCCTCATGGATTCCTATAATTCCCGCGAGGGTATTAATGGTATCATCAGCAGTATTATCACTAAAAAAAGCGCCATAGACTGCCCCTGCCTCTATTCTTTCTATGATATAGTCAGGATTGTCAAAACCCGGGTACATTGGCGCAGCCTCCTGTATATCATCTGCATCCAGCTTTCTTATAATTAAGCCATTTGGCATCGGCTTTCCATCCGGTCTGTACAGTCCGCTGACAGATAGCTTTTCTTTGTTTGTATACACAGCCTGTCTGCACTCTACAGTCTCATTAAAGCCATTTGCTGTAAAGAGCTCAACATATCTTTGCTGGTGAAGCACTATGCCATTTACAATCTGATCTGTAACGTTTTCTGGAATATGCTGACTGCTGTATTTATCAACAGGCTTTGTGTCATCTTCCGGTGCCAAATCAATAAGCTTCGACCCGCCCTCATCCGGTCTTGTATGAAAGCATACCTTTGAGACCATGTCCCGAAGCAGATATTCGCCATCTGCCTCAAACAGTATCTCGGCGCAGCCCCTGTTTATAAGCTCTATCATATCAATATGAAGCAGTTTATTTTTCATAAGAAACTCTCTGCATTTATCAAGTCTTTTAAACCCGGCATACAAATCCGGTCTGCGCTCCTTTGTGCGCTCAATAGACTTTTCAAGGCGCCATGCATCTATCTTTTTCTGATTGCCTGACATGAGTACCTCAGGCACCTTTTTGTCATGCCACTCAACAGGACGTGAGTACTGAGGGTATTCGAGCAGATTGCCATGAAACGACTCTGTCTCTGCCGAAATGTCATTGTGCAATACCCCAGGAACCAGACGTGAAATTGCATCTATCATCACCATCGACGGCAACTCTCCACCCGTTAGAACATAATCGCCGATAGAAACATAATCCGTTACCGTCTCCTCCAGCACACGCTCATCAATGCCCTCATAATGTCCACACAAAAGCACAAGATCTTCTTCTTTCGCATACTCTTCTGCCATGCACTGTTTAAACGGCTGTCCCTGCGGTGTCATATAAAGCACACGTACTTTTTTCGCCTGTGCCGATGTCCCTTTCTTTTCCTTACGTACTGCAATCTGCGCAAGCACATGCTGGTACGCATCATACACCGGTCCCGGCTGCATCAGCATACCTGCACCGCCACCATAGGTATAATCATCAACGTGCCCATACCGATTACCTGCAAAATCACGGATATTCACAGCATCTACACCAATTAGTCCTTTTTCAATTGCCTTTCCGGTAATGCTTTCATTTAATCCTCCAAGCACCATCTCCGGAAATAATGTCATAATATAAAACTGCATGATTACACTCCTTAAATCAGACCATTCATCAGATGAACAGTAATCTTTTTTTCTTCTGCATTGATATCCAACACGCAATCCTTAATGACCGGAAGCAACACTTCCTTGCCATTCTCCATCTTCACGACAAACACATCGTTCGCCCCTGTCTGCATCACATCCACAAGTGTCCCAAGCTTTTTGCCGTTATCCTCGAACACCTCTGCGTCGATCACATCTGCAATATAAAACTCATCTTCCTCGAGTGGAACTGCATCTTCCCGTGTTACATACAGTTCACAGCCCTTGTATTTTTCTATCTCATTTATATCATTAAATTCCGAAAAAGAAAGAATCACCATGTTCTTAAAGAACTTGCATGATTTTTTCTCCACTGGTACATCGCCACTTTTTGTACGAATAAAGCATTTTTTCAGCTTCTTAAATCGTGCCGGATCATCGGTCGTCGGGAATACCTTGACCTCACCCTTTAATCCATGTGTCGACGTGATAACGCCAATTCGAAACATATCTTCGTTCATTCATTCCTCCGATA
>OIBS01000145.1_pt1 | contig 31680 bp, 30 predicted proteins | sample 1581081 | NCBI WGS metagenome assembly OIBS01 (sample SAMEA3882511, study PRJEB24775) | human gut metagenome | biome: human-associated habitat; feature: intestine environment; material: feces | place: Netherlands | collected 2009/2010 | reverse complement strand
TTTTGTACGCCGCCGCCCGCCATCGAGCAGAGTTTTACACCTAATTGGGGATAAAACAGCTTATGGCAGGTGGTGGTGTAGCCCTGATCGGAACTACACTTGTTCCATTACTTTCCGGCTTATTCTAAATCAGATTTGGATCATGGGGCAGGGAAAATCCCTGTCCCGGAGGAAAGGAGGAAATAATTGAACAGCATAATTCAGCAGATTACTGACTGGCTGAAGGGCATTCTTGTATCGGGAATCATGGACAACCTCACCAATACGTTTTCCTCTGTGAATGACCAGGTGGGACAGATCGCAACGGAAGTAGGAAAGACACCGAGTAATTTCATGCCGGCAGTCTTCAGTATGGTCAGGAACCTGTCAGAATCCGTGATCATGCCGGTTGCCGGAATACTGCTCACATTCATTGCTTGTTATGAGCTGATACAGCTGATCATCAGTTATAACAATCTGGCAAGTTTTGAGACATGGTTCATCTGGAAATGGATCTTCAAGACTTTCGTGGCAGTGGAACTGATCACACACACATTTGATATCACGATGGCGGTATTTGATGTGTCGCAGAGTGTGGTGCGGCAGGCAGGAGGCATTATACAGGGAAGCACGGCAATAGATGCCAGTACGCTGGCAACCATGCAGTCCACACTGGAGGCTATGGAACTGGGACCGCTTCTTGCAATATTTTTACAGTCATTTATCGTGCAGTTTCTCATGTACGTACTTTCGGCAGTCATCTTTGTGATCATCAACGGACGTATGGTGGAGATCTATCTGATGGTCAGTCTGGCACCACTCCCGTTTGCAACCTTTGGAAACAGGGAACAGAGCATGATGGGCCAGAACTATATGAGAAGTTTGTTTGCACTGGGATTTCAGGGATTTTTGATCATGGTATGTGTGGGAATCTATGCAGTCCTGATCCAGTCAGTAGCATTCAGCACAGATATCATTGCTTCGTTATGGAAGGTTATGGGTTTTACGATCCTGTTGGCATTTACCTTATTTAAGACCGGAGCAGTAGCACACAGTATATTCCATGCACATTAAGGAGGCAGAGTATGGCAGCATCTTATATCAGTGTTCCAAGGGACCTGACAAAAGTAAAAAGCAAGGTGATGTTCAATCTGACAAAAAGGCAGCTGATCTGTTTTGGCATGGCGGTACTGATCGGAGTACCGTCATTTTTTCTGATGAAGACAGTAATGAAGACCAATACGGCAGTTATGGGAATGATGGTCATTATGATGCCATTCTTTTTTCTTGCCATGTATGAGAAAAACGGGCAGCCGCTGGAAGTCATTTTGAACCATATGATACAGGCAATTTTCAAAAGACCGAAGATCCGCCCATATAAGACGGATAACTATTACGCAGCACTTCTGCGTCAGGCAGAGGCAGAAAAGGAGGTAGAAAAGATTGTTAGACTTTCTCAAAAAGAAAAATCAGGAGAGCAGGAAGTTCACAATGCCGGAAGGATTAAGCAAAGCAGACCAGATGGCAGTAAGGGAGATCGTAAGAAATGCCCGGAAAAATGATGGCATACCGAAGACGGCACAGCAGAGCATTCCTTTTGACAGGATGTTTCCGAATGGTATCTGCCGTGTAGGGCTTGATTATTATACAAAGACAGTCCAGTTTCAGGATATCAATTACCAGCTGGCACAGCAGGAAGACAAGACGGAGATCTTTGAGGAATGGTGCGCATTCTTAAATTTCTTTGACAGTTCCGTAAAGTTTCAGCTTTCATTTGAAAATATGGCAACGGATGTATCGGATTTTGAGAAGAGCATCAAGATCTCCCATAAAAATGACGGATTCGATGATGTCAGGGATGAGTATTCGGAAGTGCTCCTTCATCAGATGGAAGCGGGAAATAATGGTCTTACGAAGACGAAATATCTTACTTTCGGGATCCATGCGGAGTCCATGAAGACAGCAAAACCGAGACTTACGCATATCGAAACGGATATCCTTAATAACTTCAAGAGGCTGGGAGTACAGGCAAGGAGCTTAAACGGAAGTGAAAGACTGGAACTGATGCACAGACAGTTTCATATGGGGGATGATGCGAAGTTCCGTTTCGACTGGAAGTACCTGACGGGATCAGGACTTTCGGTTAAGGATTTTATTGCACCGAGCAGCTTTGCATTTCCTACCGGAAGATATTTTCAGATCGGAGAGATGTATGGATGCATGAGCTTTTTATCCATTGATGCATCAGATATCAGCGACAGGCTTCTGGCGGATTTCCTTTCCATGGAATCAAGCCAGATCGTTACCATGCATATCCAGTCTGTAGATCAGAATGAGGCAATCAAGACCATCAAGCATACGATCACAGAGCTTGACCGTTCCAAGATAGAGGAACAGAAAAAAGCAGTAAGAGCCGGCTATGACATGGATATCATCCCATCGGATCTTGCAACTTATGGCAAAGATGCAAAGGCACTCTTAAAAGAATTGCAGTCCCAGAATGAAAGAATGTTTCTTCTGACATTTCTGGTCATGAATACAGGAAAGACAAAGCAGCAACTGGAAAACAATGTGTTCCAGGCGGCTTCCATTGCACAGAAACATAACTGCAATCTGATCAGGCTGGATTACCAGCAGGAGCAGGGCCTTATGAGCACATTGCCACTGGCAAATAACCTGATCGAGATTCAGAGAGGAATGACCACATCCAGTACGGCTATTTTTGTGCCGTTCACAACTCAGGAGCTTTTCCAGAGAGGGGATGAGGCATTGTATTATGGTCTGAATGCACTTTCCAACAATATGATCATGGTGGACAGAAAGAAACTGAAAAATCCGAATGCACTGATCCTTGGTACACCGGGATCTGGCAAGTCATTTTCTGCAAAGAGAGAGATTGCCAACAGTTTTCTGGTTACGGATGATGACATTATCATCTCGGATCCGGAGTCAGAGTATTCTCCGCTGGTCGCAAGGTTCGGTGGACAGGTTATCAGGATCAGTCCGACATCCGACCAGTACATCAACCCTATGGACATCAATATGAACTATTCGGATGACGACAACCCGATTGCACTGAAAGCAGATTTTATTCTGTCCTTATGTGAGCTGATCATTGGGAACAAGGATGGTCTGCGTCCGGTAGAAAAGACGGTCATTGACCGCTGTATCAGGCAGATCTATCAGAAATATTTTGAAAATCCGGGACCGGAGAATATGCCAATCCTGGGAGACTTGTACCAGGCACTTCTTGCACAGGAAGAGCCGGAGGCAAAGCATGTGGCAACAGCACTTGAAATCTATGTGTCTGGTTCCCTGAATGTGTTCAACCACAGGACCAATGTGGAGCTTACGAACCGCCTTGTATGTTATGACATCAAGGATCTGGGAAAGCAGCTCAAAAAGATCGGAATGCTCGTGGTACAGGATCAGGTATGGGGAAGAGTAACGGAAAACCGGATCCAGGGAAGATCGACCAGATACTATATGGATGAGATGCACCTTCTCCTCCGTGAAGACCAGACGGCAGCCTATACGGTTGAAATCTGGAAGCGTTTCAGAAAATGGGGAGGAATCCCGACCGGCATCACCCAGAATGTAAAGGACCTTCTTGCTTCCAAGGAAGTGGAGAATATCTTTGAAAACTCTGATTTCATCTATATGCTCAACCAGGCAGTAGGGGACAGACAGATCCTTGCAAAGCAGTTAAATATCAGCCCTCACCAGCTTTCGTATGTAACACATTCGGGAGAAGGCGAAGGGCTTTTATTCTATGGAAATGTGATCCTTCCATTCGTGGACAGATTCCCGACAAATACGGAGCTTTACCGTATCATGACAACCAGACTGTCCGAAGTGGCTGATGCAAAGAAGGAACAGTCAGCGTAGTGGCTGTTTCTTCGGAAAGGATAGAGCATGAATGAAGAAAAATATACAAGGGATTCTGCTAAGAAGTCCACCCGGAAGAAAAAAGTGAATCCGGATATCCATGCAGGGAAAAGCCACAGCGAAAAGCTGAAAAATGATTCGTCGGCAGCCAGAAGTTACCGTGGCAAGATCCGGTACGGGAAAAAGGATAATTCTCTGTCTGTCAGCGAAGCAAAAGAACTTCGCAGTATGAAAAAACAGGGGAGAAGGAGGATATATAAAAATCAGGCAGTTGCAGCCACAGTAAGAAAAACCACGATTAAAAATGAGGATGACAACAGTGGAACAGACAGCCTGAATGCAGGGCTGGCGGCTGTGGAGACCGGTATTGGAAAAGTACGGGAGCATGGACAGGCAAGAAAATATTCTTCCAAGATCCATAACCGCAGTGACCATCTGGATGCCGTGCAGGGAGCAAGAGGAGCGAAAGAAGCCGGAGAGGCGGGAGAAAGCACCATGTCAGCTACCGTGAAGAAAACACGCAAAAAGCTGATGCAGAGGGAATTTGCTGAGGCGGCAGCAAAGAAGCAGGCAAAGGAAGCTGCAAACGGAGCAGGAAAGATCAGTAAAAAGCTGACGGATCAGGCGGAGGACCTGATGGGAAGGCTTGCAGAGATGCTGAAAGAATTCTGTGAAGACCATCCGGTCGGCATGATCATAGCGGTGGCAATTCTGATCGTTGTTCTTGTAATATCAGGAGCACTGACATCCTGTTCTGCTCTTGGAAGCGGCATAAACAGTGGAACTGTGGCAACTTCATTTACCGCTGAGGATGATGATATCAGGCAGGTGGAAGCAGATTATGTGGCACTGGAGACGGCACTGCAGAATAAAGTGGACAGCATTGAGACAGATCATCCGGGATATGACGAATACAATTATTCGCTTTCAGAGATATCCCATAATCCTTTTGAACTGGCGGCACTGCTGACGGTTCTGTATGAGAACTATACACCGTCAGAGGTTCAGTCAAAATTACAGACCATCTTTGATTATCAGTATACGCTGACATCAACGGAAGTTGTGGAGATCAGAACCAGGACAGAGACCAGATGGCATTATGTGACACATTACCGGGATGAGGAAAGAACCGGATACCGCCTGGTAAACGGACGTCTTGAATCCTATACCTATACCGTGTCAGTTCCATATGAGGTATATGAATCCTATGAGGTTGAAGTGGAGTATGAGTACAAGATACTGAATACAACGCTGACCAACAATGGAATATCCGCAGCTGTCAGTGCACTGAATCTGACGCAGGATCAGATGGAACGGTATACGCTGCTTCTGGAGACCAGAGGCAACAAACCGGATATCTTCGGGGATAATGTATATGCAAATCCGGGTGTATCGGAGGAATATGAGAGATATGCCGTACCGGGAGAATACCTGACGGACCAGCAGTTTTCCAATATGCACCGGGAAGCCGAAAAGTATCTTGGATATCCTTATGTATGGGGAGGATCCTCACCGGGTACAAGTTTTGACTGTTCTGGTTTTGTGAGCTATGTCATCAATAATTGTGGAAATGGCTGGAACTATGGCAGGCTTACGGCAAATGGCTGGAAGAATGCAACCGCAAGAGTGGCAGCTTCCGATGTAAAACCGGGAGATCTGGTCTTTTTCCAGGGAACCTATAACACTGCCGGAGCATCCCATGTGGGTATTGTAGTCGATCCGGTAAATAAGATCATGATTCACTGTGGCAATCCAATCCAGTATGCGTCATATGATACACCATACTGGAGGGCACATGCCTATTGCTATGGAAGAATCCAGTAATTATGAATGCAGCGAAAGTCACCAAAGTGGTGGCTTTTTTGCTGTCACAAAGGAAAGGAGAGCGCTTATGTATGCAAAGTTAGATAAGCTCCGCGAGGATCTGAAAAAGGCAGTAGCCAAAAGAGAGGCAGCGGATGCAAAGGTAAAGCAGCTGGAAGCAAAGCTGAAAGAAGAGGAAAACCAGCAGATCGTCAGTGATGTTGCATCCTATAATTTATCACCGGAACAGCTGGCACAGTTCTTACAGCTTGCAAACAGTGGAAGATTACAGGAAATGCTCAGCGGACAGGTTCCGATGCCCGGAGCCGTGAATGCAGATACATCCGGTAAAAAACAGGATGAAGACAATGAGACAGATATGGATAAGGAAGAGGAGGATTTCTTAGATGAAGAGAATGAATAATTTGAAAAACGTGATCGCAGCAAAGATTATGGGAGGTCTGGTAATCGGAATGGCAGCCGTTGCGGGTGTGTCACCGGTTACTGTATTTGCACAGAGTCAGGAAGCGGAATGCATCTGTGAGGAAAAATGCTCACAGGATTCCATCAATGAGGAATGTGCAGTATGCCTTTATGATTACAATGTCTGCCAGGGTGTAGATGCACATATAGAAGATTCAGAGGAATGTACTGAGACAGCCGAGGAAAACTACGGTCCTCTTACACCGGATGGAAATATGAATCTGGTGGATGATTACGGTTCCATTGAGGCAGGTGGCAAGCAGTTCATTACGGTCACAACCAAGTCCGGCAATTATTTCTATATCATCATTGACCGTGATGATAAGGGAACAGAGACCGTGCATTTCCTGAATCTTGTTGATGAATCAGACCTTTTGAAGCTCATGGAGGATGATGAGGTGGAGTCCTATATGAATTCCCAGGGAATGACCGCTTCGGAGAAAGAGAAAGAGGAAGTAAAAAGTACAGAGGCTACAGAAGAAATCTCTGAGGAGCCAAAGGAAGAGGCAAAAGCTCTTGAGACCGGTAAGAAGAAAAATGTAACAGGAATTATGGCACTGGTTCTGATCGCAGCCATTGGTGGTATTGGTGGATTTATGTATATGAAGTCCAATAAGGGAAAGAAAAAAGCAGATGCACCGGATCCGGATGCAGATTACTTCGACAGTGATGATGACGAGGATTATCTTGCAGATATGGACATTGAGGAAGAGTCTGTATCAGATGCAGAGGAAGAAAGCCCTGCTGAAGAAGATACAGGAGAAGATGATCAGGACGAGATGGATGAAGAGTAGCATCAAGGGAATGAGGCAGTCGTAAGGCTGCCTTTTTCTGATGGGAGGAATCTATGGAAGACAAGGAATTTGATAAGCTCACACCAGAGGAGAAAAAGGCAAGATTTCAGAAAGCAGTAGATGATTATAACAGTGGATTTGTTGAAGTGGATTATACATTTAGATCTGTTGCATCAATACGTGTTGAAGAAGCTATGGAAGATGCCGGAAGGGTGTCGGAGGAGTTCAAGCCGGCACAGATCAAGGTAATCTATGAAGCAGCCGAGGCAGATCTGAACCTGGAGCATTACATGAATCCTAAATTTTCTGCATCACATATGAAATTCATCATGGAGCAGGAAAAGGCTGGAAAGGATGTCACATGGCTTCCGATTGGGAAAATCCTCCACAGGAGTATCGTGGAGAAACCGCTTACTAGAGACCAGATAAGAAGGATAAAGGAAAGGATGCAGAGGGCAGAACCTAAGGATTCTGTGATAGCAGATCTGCATGAAAAGAAAAAAGAAGCGGCCAGGGTGCCGAAGAAACAGGGACAGCAAAAGGAGAAAGGAGAGCGGTAGTATGGCAAGAAAAAGCAGATATCTGGGATATATGAAGGAATTGCAGAAGATTTCCAAGCATGAGAGGACATCTACAAAAGAATCTTTGCTGGACAAGCTCAGGAGTATGAAAAACAGGGAGTTCACAATGAACATACCTGTTGGGGAAGGAGCGGAGGATGAACATTAGCGGAATTCGTCCGAAACAGGAATTTTATGCCGGCGTGGAGAAGCAGGAACCGGAGAAAAAAGAAATGCATCGACTGAATCAGGTGGCTATCCGTATGGTGGAAATGCCGCCTCTTTTCAGTGAGGAACCGATGAATGGTCCGGCGGCAGCAGTAAAAGTTATGGCAGATACGTTTCGGGATTATGACCGGGAAGTTGTTGCTGTAGTGAATCTGCGGGCTGACATGAGACCAATCAATATAAATATTGCAAGTATAGGAGCTCTTGACCAGTCGATTGCACATCCAAGGGAGATTCTTAAGAGTACCATTTTGTCCAATGCAGCGGCTATCATATTGGTCCATAATCATCCGTCTGGCAGACTGGTTCCAAGTGTGGAAGATATCGGTCTGACTGACAGAATGAATAAGATTTGTGATTTGATAGGTGTTAAATTGGTGGACCACATCATAGTGGGACCTGGAAATGAATTTTATTCATTTCAGGAGAAAAACCAGATGCCTTTAGCGTCATTGAAGCTGACAAAAAATCTGGAAGATATAGAAATGGAGGGATTTAGAGTGGCAGAAAATACAGCTGTAAAAGAAGAGAAGAAGGTAATCACGTTTACGGTTGCGGAATGCATGGAATTTCACAGCATGGGTGAATTTCATGAGAATATCAAGAGTGTGGCAGAGGCGGTAGCAAAATTCAAAGCAATTCCACCGGAGCGTATGCACGGAGTTCCGGCAATCGGAATCAGGGCGGCTGATCCAAAGGATCCGGATGAATATACGGAGATGGATGTACTGATCGGGAGAAGGATTGACATGGATATGCTTCGTTATATACCGGAGATTGCAGACAACTGGCAGGCAAAACAGATGATTGCATCACTGATCCATGAGATGCCGGATGTAAAAGTTGTGGGACAGATCCCCGACAGCATACAGAAGAAAATCGACTGGCTGGAGTCTAGGGATAAGCGGACGGATGAATTGCAGCAGATAACGGACAAACTGGAGAAGGGAGTTGTGGAGGTGTTCCAGAGTGACAGATATAAGCAGTTTCTTGACACGATGGCGAAATTTCCAAGATATTCCGTAAACAATTCACTTCTGATCATGATGCAGAAACCGGATGCACAGCTGTGCCAGAGTTTTACCGGTTGGAAGCAGATGGGGCGGTATGTGAAAAAGGGGGAAAAGGGAATCAGCATCCTTGCCCCGGCTCCTTATAAGATCGAGAGAGAACAGACAAAACTGGATGAAAAGGGAAGACCGGTATTTGATGCTGACGGAGAACCGGTAAAGGAGAAAGTGGAAGTCACGATCCGGGCATTCAAGGTGGTAAAGACATTTGACCTGTCCCAGACAGACGGAAAAGAACTTCCTACCATTGGTCCTTCTGAACTGGTGGGAAATATTGAAGGATATCCTAAGCTCTTACAGGCATTGCAGGAAATCAGCCCGGTTCCGGTATCTTTTGAGCTGATTGATGGAGATGCCAAGGGATTCTATCATCTGGAAGACAAGAAAATTGTGGTTCAGGATGGCATGAGTGAGGTACAGACCATTAAGACACTGCTTCATGAAATGGCACACCAGAAATTGCATGACAAGGATAATGTGCCGGAGGCAAAAGACATTTCAAGGAATGGGAAAGAAGTTGAGGCTGAGAGTGTTGCATATGTAGTATGCCAGCATTACGGAATCAACACTTCTGACTATTCCTTTTCTTATGTCGCGGGCTGGTCAGAGGGAAAGGAAACACCGGAGCTGAAAGCATCCCTTGATAAGATCCGCCAGACAGCGTCGGAGTTCATCTATCAGATTGACCAGAAGATGGAAGTGCTGATGGCAGACAAGGACCAGGTGCAGGAATCGGCAAAAACATCTAGTCCGTTTGCACAGGAGCTTATGGACAAAATTACAGAGGGTGCAAAGGATCTGGGCTTTATTCCGGTTGTACCTGAGACACAGGAGAAAACTGCCAACCCGGAATTAAAGGTAGTTGTTGACAAGGCCCTGAAGGATCTTGATAAGAAAAGGACTCTGTCAAAGGTAAAGGAGTCTGTGAAATCAAAGCTGAAAGCCAATACGGAAAAGGCAGAGCAGGCACCTAAGAAAAACAGAACATCGAAAGCGAAGGAGGAAAGGGCATGAATCAGAAAGAGTTCAATGAAGTGATTATCAGGCAGACGGATCGTTGTAAATCCATGCTGGTGGCAAAGGGAGCAGAGTACGCTCCCAGAGCAGTGAAGAATACGGCAGTGGACAGGCTGGCGCATTTCAAGAAGGCAGCAGTGGTGCTGAATACCACGCCGAGAGCAGCACTTATGGGGATGCTGTCCAAGCATCTGATCTCTGTATCGGATATGTGTATGGGTGAGCAGCAGTATTCCAAAGAGCAGTGGGATGAGAAGATCACCGACAGTATTAACTATTTCCTGATTCTTTGTGCGATTGTAAAGGAGGAACTGAATGAAGAAAATTGAAGTGAAGATATTAAATCCGGAATCCATTGACCAGGCAGAGAAGCTGATGGTCTGTGCGGCAAGGCTGACACAGAGAGGACATCAGATTTCCTGCCTGGATGATTTCATGGATCTGTATGAAAAGCCATATCAGAGATCCACCGTGGCAAATCTTGTGAAGCTGCCACATCCGACAATCCAGAAGTTTGGAATCATCAATGTGGTTGTAGTCGGTGCATCCAGAAGATTCCTGGCACAGATTACCAGGCACCAGAATGAAGTGAAATATATGTCGGCAAGCCTGCAATACAGTGACTATTCAGGAGTGGAGGATTTTGTCATTCCCTATGATCTGATAGGAACCGGACAGGAGGAAGGATATTTAAGACAGTGCAGCATGGCAATGAAAAATTACCAGGAAATGATCAGATATGGGGTTGATAATGATTCTGCCGGATACTGTGCACCGCAGGGAATGAGGAATATTCTTCTGATCGGCGCAACACCGTATCAGTGGAAGCACATGATCCGTCAGAGAACATGCAGGAGAAACACAAAGGAAACCAGATATGTGATGCTGAAAATCTGGGAACAGCTTCTGGAGCAGAACAGGGAACTGTTTTCGGACTGTGGACCATTTTGTATGAATGGTGGATGTGAGGAAGGAAATATGACCTGTGGAAAGATTATTCCACCACAGATGTCGCCAACAGACATTATCAGGGTGGATTTTCCAAAACTGTGCGAAGAGAGTGCGTTGGAGGAAGGAGTATCAGATGAAGATACAGCTGATTGATTTTGGTGGGAGAAGCCCGGAAAGGGCTCATGCCAATGATGCCGGGGCGGATGTATTCAGTCCAAAGGATGTTGAGATCCGGCCGGGAGATATCTGTAAGCTTCCTCTGGGATTTGGATTAAAAATACCGGATGGCTATGCTGGGTATATATTTCCAAGGAGCGGATTAAGTTCACAGGGAATTGTGTGTGAGCTGCCACCTATTGATTCTGGATATATGGGAGAGGTTCATGCAATCATCTCTAATGTCGGTAACAGGGAATATGAAATCAAGGAGGGTGATAAGGTAGGACAGCTTGTGATCATGCCGATCTTGATACCAGATTTTACTTTTGAAAACTGGAAAGAGCGTGGAAATGGAGCTTTTGGTTCAACAGGAAGATAGAGATTATCGATCTTTTGCTAGTGTGTAGATATGTGTATGTGATATAATAAGTAAAAGAAATTTGCAAATCGGAAGTTGACAAGGAGTTTTGATAGCGTGAAAAAAATATTTCTTAAAATTGTGATAGGGGTTGTTCTTGCTTGTATTTTATTTGTTTGTTTTCTTTATACGAACAATGAGATCGGCGTGACTTCATCTAAGCTGGAGGCAGATATTCGTTCGTCGCAGAAGATTAAGGATGATTGGACGGTCGATGGAAGCGTTTCCAGCACGATGGCTGCATATATTTCTTACCCTCAGGATTTGAGTGACCATTCTTTTTCCGTCTATGTCAACCGCCCTGGTCTTTCCTTTGGATACTTTTTCCGTGGGGGTGGAAACCTTTCGGGGGTTCAAAGAGGAATTGCCGAGTACACCGTAGAAGGATATAATGAGCGAGCATTTATTTCTATGAATCAGCAACAGGTAACACAGCTTGAAATAGATGACGGCAACACAATTCAAGTGCTTGACATTGACAGCAATAAACCTTTTGCGATTGTTTTGCCTATAAATGCGGGAACCATTACATTCTATGATGTGAATGGCAATACTGTGGAATACTGGAACAATTCTCTTTGACAACTTCAAGTTTGTCTGATTCACACACAATTTAATAACAAATTTACATAGCACTTTAGCCAAAATGGTTAAGGTGCTATTTTTTTACCACAAAAGGAGGAGCAAAATGTCATATAAATTAGTAATTGCTGAGAAACCCTCGGTGGCACAGTCCATTGCAAAGGTAATCGGTGCAGATAAGAGAGAGGACGGCTACCTGGAGGGCAATGGTTATATTGTCAGCTGGTGTGTGGGGCATCTGGTGGAGCTTGCCCCACCGGAGTCCTATGATGAGAAATATGAAAAGTGGAGATATGAGGATCTTCCAATCCTGCCTTCAGAATGGAATTACCAGATTGCAGAAGCAACCCGAAAGCAGTTCGGAATTCTGAAAAAACTGATGGAAAGAGAGGATGTAACCGGATTAGTGGAAGCCACTGATGCCGGACGAGAGGGAGAGCTGATCTTCCGGCTTGTATATGATCAGGCAAAATGCAAAAAGCCATTCGAGCGCTTATGGATTTCTTCAATGGAAGACCAGGCGATTTCGGATGGTTTTTCTCATCTGAAAAATGGCAGGAAATATGATGATCTCTATCGGGCGGCACTATGCAGGGAGCGAGCGGACTGGATTGTTGGAATGAATGCAACCAGGTTATTTTCAACTTTGTATGGACAGACACTGAATGTTGGAAGAGTCATGACACCGACACTTGCCATGATCGTACAGAGGGAGGCAGAGATTGATGGATTTAAGCCGGAACCAATTTACAGACTGTCCATCAGCTGCGGAGGCATTACGGCATTATCAGATCGTTTCGAGAAGAAACAGGATGCAGAGAATATCCTGAATGTGCTGAAAGAACAAAAGGCCGCACAGGTGACAAAGATTGATCCGGCAGATAAGCAGGAGAAGGCACCACAGCTCTACAGCCTTACTGCGTTACAGAGAGATGCCAACCGTTTTCTGGGATTCACGGCACAGCAGACACTTGATTATACACAGAGCCTTTATGAGAAGAAGCTGGTAACCTATCCGAGAACAGACAGCCGTTTTCTCACGGAAGATATGGAAAACATAATTCCTGATCTGGCAGGAAAGATGGCTGCAAAATTTGGATATACCAGAAAAATGGTGGTTCATCCGAAACAGGTAATCAAAAACAGCAAGGTCAGTGATCACCATGCAATCATTCCTACGGTCAATGTGGCAGATGCAGAGTTTGGTAAATTGCCATCCGGGGAGCAGAAGGTATTGAGCCTGATTACAGCCAGACTGTTATCGGCTCTGGGAGATCCGGCAGTGAGAAATGAAGTGGATGTGGAATTTACCTGTGCAGATACAGTATTCAGGGCAAAGGCAAAGAACATCAGGGAAAAGGGATGGAGAGATATTCAGGAATGGATCATGGGAGGCAGTGCAGAAAGCACAGATTCTGAAAATAACAGGAAAGAAAAAAGTGAGAATGCTGATATGCTGGCCTGCATTGCAACTCTGACCAACGGAAAGTCTTATCCATTACAGAATCCTAAGATGGAGGAAGGAAAGACCACACCTAAGAAACATTTTACAGAGGACAGTTTACTGTCTGCAATGGAGAGAGCCGGAGCAGATGAGATGCCGGATGAAGTGGAGAGGAAAGGAATCGGAACCTCCGCAACCAGAGCAGCTACGATTGAGAAGCTGGTCCGTATCGGATTTGTGGAACGTAAAGGAAACAAAAAGACAAAGTACCTTCTTCCGACACATAAGGGAGTTGCACTGATCACGGTCATGCCGGAGCAGATCCAGTCCCCATCCATGACAGCAGAATGGGAGCAGAAACTTCTGGATGTTGAGAAGGGAGCATTCCGGGATGCAGAGTTTATGAACGAAATCGAAGGGATGATCACGGAACTGGTCAGAACCTATAAGATCATCGAAGATGCAGAAGTGCTCATGCATCCGGTACTGGAAGAAATCGGAACATGCCCTTGCTGTGGCAGGCATGTAGTCGAGAGGCAGAAAGGATATTCCTGTGAGAACAGGCAGTGTAATTTTGTGCTGTGGAAGCAGAACCGATTCTTTGAAGCTCTTGGCAAAAAGATGACCAAGCCTGTGGCTATAAAACTTCTTTCTGATGGAAAAGTGGCACTGAAAGGCTGTAAGTCAAAGAAGACCGGAAAGACCTATGATACAACGGTCATCATGACAGTGGATGAGAAACAGAGAGCAGTATTTGAACTGAATTTTGAGAAGGGAGCAGACAAATATGGAAAAAGCAAAAACAAGAAAGATTAAAAAGTGGGATGAAGTACACGGAGAGCATGAGGTGGAAGTATCGGACAATACCGGAGGATGTGAGCCGGAAGAGGTGGCTGGAGCCAGCCCTTCCATCAGCAGAAATCCGATGAGGAGCATCGAGGATATGGTGGAGCAGAACGACAACAGCTTTGATGGTGTGATCAATAATGTGAAAGTGGAACCGGCAGCAGGCACTTTGGCAATCGTACAGGATGATAAAAAATCCGTGCTGGAGAAACTAAAGGAACAGAGTAAGCAGGTACAGGCCCCTGTGCCTGTTTCTGATAGAAAGCCGGTTCCGGGATGTTGTTTTGAAAGAGAGTTCCAGGGATGGTAGAAAGATCAAAACGAATTGAGCTGAGAGTGACCGCAGATGAACTCAGACAGATTCATGAGCGTATGCAGGAGGCTGGTATTTCCAGTCTCACTGCATATATGATCCGGATGGCACTTCATGGATATGTCATTGTGATGGATCTTTCTGACTTAAAAGAAGTTCTTCGCCTTTTACAGATATCCGGCAATAATCTGAATCAGTATGCAAAAAAGGCAAACGAAACAGGCAGCATTTATCATGAGGATATCGAAGAACTGAGAACAAATCAGAAAGAGATTTTGCAGGAAATGAGAAAAGTGCTGGACAGATTGACAGCAATTATGTGAGGCAGGTGAGAAAATGGCGGCAACAAAACTGATAGCAATGCACCAGAATAAAGGCCGGAGTGTGATGCAGTGTCTGAAAGACAGAACCGATTATGCCATGAATGGAGAAAAAACGGACGAGGGAAAATATATTTCATCTTATCAGTGCAATCCGGAACTGGTTGATTTGGAATTTGCTCAGGCAAAAAAGGAATATCTGCATAAGACATGGCGGCAGCCTAAGGGAGATGTGATTGCATATCAGATCCGCCAGTCCTTCAAACCGGGAGAAATCACACCGGAGGAAGCAAATGAAGTCGGATATGAAACCGGCATGAGATTCACAAAAGGGAAGCACGCATTTATTGTGGCAACTCATGTGGACCGGGCGCATATTCATAACCACATCATTTTCAATTCCACCAATCTGGAATGTGACCGGAAGTTCCGGGATTTCTGGTTTTCCGGAATAGCATTGCAGAGACTCAGCGACATTATCTGTCTGGAGCATGGGCTTTCTGTCATTCCAAAAGTAAAGCCGAGTGAGAGACAACGGAGGACAAAGTACCCGGAACGTGTGAGCATAAGGGATGTCATCCGGGAAGATATTCTGAAATGCCTGGATCAGAAGCCAGCAGATTTTGAAGAACTTCTGAAACTTCTACAGGCACAAGGATATGAAATCAAGCGTGGCAGGCATACCGCAGTCTGTGGAAAAGAGCAGAAACGTTTCATTCGGTTCCGTTCACTTGGAGAGGATTTTACAGAGGAAAATCTGAAAAAAGTGATTGCCGGAGAGAAAGAGCCTCCTGAAAAAAATGAAAAAGTACCAGAACGGAAAGAAGCAAAACCAGAAAAGCGTAAGTTTGATCTGGTAGTTGATATTCAGGAAAAAATGGCACAGGGAAAGAACGGCGGCTATGTCCAGTGGGCGAAAAAATATAATGTGAAACAGTTTGCGGAATCTATTCTGTTTTTACAGCAGCATGATATTCACGATAAGGAAACGCTGGATGCATTGGTGGATGGGAGTTCTGTAAAATACCATGAACTTATGAAAACCATCAAAGATGCAGAGGAGAAGATGGCAGCAAATAAAGTGATCAAGACTCACATTATCAATTATGCCAAGACCAGGGAAACATATATTGCCTACCGAAAATCAGGATACAGTAAGAAATTTTACGAGGCACACCGGGATGAAATCACTCTTCACAAGGCGGCAAAGGAAGCATTTTCAAAACTGCCGGATGGAAAGATCCCAAAGGTAAAAGATCTGAATGAAGAATTTGTAAGACTGCTTTCAGAGAAAAAGGCAGCTTACAGTGAATACAAGAAAATAAAAAAAGAGATGCGGGATTATCAGATAGCGAAGCAAAATGTGGAATCCTTCCATGCTGCTCAGCAGAGTTGGGACATAGAGGAAGACATGAGAAAGAAACGGCAGCAGGAGAGATAAGCATACGGGCAATCATCAAAAATATAAATTGGTGGTTGCCCTCTTTTTTATATTCCAGCAGAGCAGGAATATATCAGCACTCACGAAGTGAGGGCGCAGTTTGTCATCGAAGATGACATTCTAAGGGGATTGGGGATGTGCCTCCAACAAGCAAAACGCGCCCGTGTACGTACGGGGGCACTGCTTGCTAACTTGCGAAGCAACAACGATTGCGGCCTTGGTGCGCCGCTATTTTCAAAGGAGAAAAGACAATATGGAAGAAAGAAGAGAGAAAGACATTGTAGCAGATGACATCACAGATATCACATTGATACAGGTGGGATATTACTGGAATTCTGGATACAATGAATTTGATTTTACCTGTAAGATCAAGGGAGAAGATGATGTGCTCCACATGAGGGAGCAGAGACATGACGATGGCAACAGCCTTGTAATCCGGTCAGAGAAGGATGATATCTGGGAAAGAATTTCCACAAAGGAAGCGTTCAAGCTGGACGATAAATTACAGGAGGTAATCCAGTATGGCAATTATCATAAGAAAATAGAAGGTCTTACAACAGTGGATGACTGTAAGGATCTGGAATTTGAACTTATGGAGAATGACAATGTTTATCTAAACAGAGTGCTGGGAAAGTTGTGGACAGAACTGGAAGCAAAAGAAACGGAAATTATAAATGACCAGGAATATGAGAAGGCTGGACCGGTAGTGTATAGCAGCCGCGCCGTCATGGAATTTAAGGCAAAGACAGAGGAATGTTTTCGCCCGATTGATGGACGAGGTGCAGTAGAGATTGAAGAAATGGTTGAAGAATATGTGAGATCCAAGCTTATGGAAAATGGTTTCGATGCTTCTGTTCAAGGTGTAGCAATATCAGGAAGCCGTTGCAGAGGACTGGAAGGAAGCCACTCTGATTTGGATGTAGTGGTAGAACTGTCCGGCAATGAAAGAGAAGATGATCTATTCAATCTGCTTCATGAAGATGACTTTTCTATTGGCAGAGTGAAGGTTGACATCAATCCCATTAGGAAGAAATCGATAGGGCTGACGTTGAAATCGGATTACTTTTTTGATATCATAAAAAAAGAAGTCTTTCTGAGGAGAACTGAAATATTAGGTATAGATCTAGAGTAGATTTCTTTGAAGTAGAAGCCTAAAGACAAAATAGAACGAAAGAGGGAATGAATATGAAGACGGTACAGGATTTACGTCATTTTAGTTCAGGAATATATGAGCCTTATATTTTTGTATCCTATTCTCACGACGATAAAGATACTGTCGAGAAACTGGTGAACTGGCTGCTCGAAGATGGTTATTGCGTATGGGTTGACTATGAGAATATCCGTGGACGGTATTTTTCTGATGATATCAAGAACGGGATCAGAGAATGTGCAGTTTTTCTTCAATGCCTCTCTAAGTCGTATATTACAAAACCGTATTGTGAAAAGGAATATAAACTTGCCGATGATGAGAATAAAGGGATAGTACCCGTTGCCATAGATGATGTGAAGAAGAATGATAATCCAAACCTGTTTCCATATGGCGGCAATATTCACGGGTATGGAAGTGGTATGCGTGATGATTTTGAAGAGTGTTATTCACGTGTGGTTAAATCTGCACTTCTTCTTAAGTTAAAACAGGGAGAAAATCCGGGATATATGTTCGCAGGTGAAGAGATTTTGGAAGAATTCAAGGAACATTGCCGAAATACTTACGAACATAGCGGAAATTATATTCTTCATGAGATTCATAAGGAACTTTTTACCGATATTTGGGATGAAGACAGCGATGAAATTTACGGGGGAGCGGAGAGCACAGAAGTTTCCCTATATAACTTCTTGGCTAAAAACAAGGATAGAAATCCGGTTCTCTTGCTGGGAGAAGGTGGAACCGGGAAAACCGTTTCTATGATTCGAACCTGTAATAAATTATTAAGTGAAGGTATTTGTGCGATATACGTTCCTTTAAATAAAGTTTGGTTTGACGGAATTGAAGATCCTATAAAAGAATACATCCGCAAAAAGATTCTTGGAGAAAACGCGCCCCTTTTTAGCAGTCTAAAAAATATGCTTAATGCCGAAGTAAAGAATAATGTATTTCTGTTTCTGGATGGAGCAAATGAGCTAAAGAAACAGGCATTGGAACGGCTCAGGGAGTTCATTTCAGATGCCGGAACGTCAAGGGAGTGGACCGGTACAAGAATTATTATTTCATCGAGAACAGATTTTGATATTAATGTTTATATCAAAGAGTTAAAAGTGCTGCCTTTGGGGGAGAAAAATATCCGGGATTTTCTTTCTAAATTAAAGGTTGCAATTCCGGATAACAGTAAAGTTTTGGAATTAATAAAAAATCCTCTTATGCTTGGCTTGTATGCGGATGCGGAAAAATATGCTGAGAACTATAAAAACCAGGGAAAGCGATTTAAAATCAGGCTCGATGCTCAACCAGATACAGCGGCTAAGATCATTGGAAATTTTATGCAGACACAACTGTTTCAGATGGTATCTATCTCAAATGAAGAAAGTAATTTTATTCTGTATCATACATTAATCGACTATGCACTTCCAGCAGTGGGATATAAAATGCTTATGGCCGACGGGCTTCTGACAGAGAGAATGGTTCGAAGAATACTTATTGATTATCTTGATGATGATGAAATACATTTTAAATGGTATTCCAAAGAGATTCTGGAGGATCTCTGGTTTGAATATGGTGTAGATGATATTTATATCAGCAAAAATGATATTAGAAAAATATGTGATTTTGCAATTAAAAACTACAGATTTTTGTACATAAATGATAATGAAGACGACGAGCCTACAGTAGAATTTCTTCATCAGGAATTCAGAGATTATTTTGCGGGCGTATATCTGGCAAATGAAATACGTATGCTGGAAAAGTTTCGAAAGTACGTTGTTTATGGGTATTCGGAGATGGATATTTGTAAGTCGGCAGTAAGCAAAGAAGCCATCGAGTATTGTTGCGGAATTTTAAAAGAAGAGAATGCTTGCCCGTATATTGCAGAAGATAGCTATGTTTTCCCAGGAAAGAGGGGAACGGAACCATCTTCATATAGTCTGTCAGAAAAGGTATTATGTTCGTTACGTGACAAAACTGACGAGAGGGATGCAGGGGTTGGGTATCTGATTGCGAATCTTATGCAGATCATGAGATTGAGCAGAAATGATATTCTGGCTCAATGTGATTTTTCCAGATTAGATTTACGTAAATGTAAAATGAACGGCTGTCATTTTTCAGAATACTATATGGGTGCAGTTTATTCATCTTTGTTTGATGGTGCTCTCATGGATAAAACATTTTTCCTGAATGAAGGACATGCAGAAAATGTATGTGTAGTCGCAGAAGGGGAAGATGGATGGATATATAGTGCAGATGAAGGAGGAATATTATTTCGATGGAATTATCAAACTGACGAGATGTTTTCCGTTAAGAATTACCATGATATTCCCAGAGACATTGCATACAGTGAACAGGGAAATCAGTTGTGTATTGCATTTGAAAACCAGATTGTATTGATAGATTGTGATAATCACAAAGAAATATTCAGTCGATTCAACGAAGCAGGAACAAAATATTATAGCTACGTCAAATTTGATCCCAATGGTCAGGTTTGGTATGCGTATGATTTAGAACCATTCATCTGGTATAATCTTTTTTCAGGAAAAGAAGCATCTGATAATCTGCAGTTTCCGGTTGTGTCCGGATGCGCACATGAATATTCTGATGCTGGAAAGATAGTCTATTCATTGTATGGAAGGAATATTTGTGTTTTAAACATCGAACAAGTGGAAAATAACTCCCAGGTTGTCAACTATATTTACGACAACATGAGACGATTGGGTGAAGAAATCGATGAAAAAGACACAGACAAAAAATCGAGGATAAATGCTATTACCGCAGATATGGGACAGAATCGTTTTGTGGTTGCAATCGGAAGAAATCTCCTTGAATATGAATTGAGGGAATGCTGCAAGGCGAAAGAACTTCCTTTGCTGCGAAGCTTTAAATTAGGAGCTAATATTAAGGATGTCAGGTATTTGAGAAACGGTGGATTTGTTCTGGCTACCGGAAAGACGGTAAGTGTTATAGACAAAAAAGGAAATCTTGTCAATATGCTTCAAAAGAAATCTGTTTCGGATGTTGTGTTTTTTACACGTGGCTGTTATGAAGAAAGTAATAGTTGTGATACGGAAAAAGTTGTATATTATCTTGTTTCCAAGGATAAAGTGATTAAAAAGTTGGATGCTCGGTTAAATGTCATGGAAATGAGAAAAATCGCAATTCCGGCCAGATTCGAATGGGTAAGAGACAGAAAAACAAGAGAAATACAGATGATGTTCGGACCAACGAAACAGTTTCCAAGTGGATATCGATTGTCATTTGATTCCGGAAATGTAATTCCGGTAGGATGGTGTTTTGAGATGAAAGTGGCATCAAAAGATCGTCAGATATATTCAATCGGGCAAACGGTTGTTGCATATGATGAATGCAACAACACACCGGCTTATGAATATGTCAACTATTCGGGAATATGGATATTTGACTGCTCATTTAAAGATATTAAAGGCGAATTGTCGGAAGCAGACGGGCAGCTGATATTGAAAAAAAATGGAGGGATTGTAAATGGAGCATCTTGTTAACATATATGATATTCAAGAAAACGGAAGGTGTAAAGCAGATCTTCAGATTCCGGAGTTGAACTTGGTAATCAATGGTTTCCGTGTTGTTCCGGGGGCAACGGGTAAAGGCGTTATTGTGCATATGCCGAAAGGAATGGGGACTGACTGGAAATATAGTGAAATCGCATGGCCTGATGTCCGGGAAATGATATCATCGGTGTATCTCGAGAACCCGCAGATTCGGGAAATATATATTAAATTATTTGAGACAGAAGAAAATCCGTTACACGTGATTAAGCAAGCAGAGCATCAGCACTACTCAAAAGAAGATGTTTTTGTGAATTTGTATAATTTTGATTACAAAAATAACACATGTCGGGCAAGCGTTATTTTGCCGGGAAGCAGAAGGAGAGTTGAAGGTTTCTCTGTAAAACAGGTGGGGAAAACTGTTCATGTTTATATGCCCAAACAGTATGGTATGAAATGGAGCTTTGGTGAGATAACATGGAAAGAGGTTCAGAAAGCGATATCTAATCAATACCGTAAAGAGGAACTGTATGTACAATCCAGCAGTTCTGCAGGAAAGGAAGGTTTTACGGCGAAGTTTCATCATTTCAATGAAGTATACTGGTACAATATTCTTATTCAGGATGATATTCAGACCATTGGCAATGCAACTCTTGAAAACAGAAATGAAAACTGCAGTATTAAGATTGATGATGAAACACTTGAGGCTGTGGAAAAGTATGGTTTAGACAAAGTCGGGCTGGAGAAACTGAGTAAAACTGCGTTTAGTGATGAGTCTTTTATTTCGGAGAAGAAAAATTCACTTAGGATAGAAGTTGAATACTGTACAGGGGTTTCAATCAGTGCGCTGGTTGATTTCGTTTTGCCGGGAAGTACATATGAGTGGAAAAACTTTTATATTAGAGAAGTAGAAGGCGGTCAGGTGATTGTCAGTACTCCCAATAGTCTTCATGGCAGATGGTCAAATCCATGTTATCCATGGAATGTTCTCTGTGAAATGTTGAAGGAGGCGTATCAGCGGTTTAAAGAAAATTCTTCTATATCTGAGAAGGTGGAAGATTCTTCTGAGCAAGCGTCTTGTGCTGAGCAGGAAGAGGGAAAAATAGGGAAAAACGTGCCCTGTGATACGGTGGAGCAGTCTGCGGAGAAGGTTGCTAGGTCGGAAAAAAAGAAGCAGTTTCTTGATGCCCGGAATCAAATGGGAAGAGTTCGTAATGCAGAACACAGTGCATTTTCATTTGTTCCCCATTCTATCTTAAAATTAGTTCCGGCTGATTTTGACAGAAAATATCTGACTCAGAGGTTGATAACTGCGCTAAATAGTCCGCATGGAGGAATTGGAACTTTTGAAATTGAAATATTGGATTGGATAAGCAGACTAAAATATGTTTCAAAAACAATGCTGCTTGATTTGGTTCTTTCTGGTTACATATCTCTTGGAAGCAGGGAGAAAATTACGGCTACCAAGGTTACAGATGTAATGAATCGTTTATATAAATTTGACCTGATTGAAATGAGCCGATTTGTGGCTGTGGATGATAACGGAGAGCCTCTTGAGGAAGGGAAGCAGGCGATTTATCGGATTCATACACTTGGAGCTACCGGATATAACTTGCTCAGAGAAATGGGAAGACATCCGGAAAGACGTAATTCCTTTGGTGTGCTTGCCGATGGTAATACAGTAAAAAAACATCTTTCCGCAACACAGTGGCTGGTATATTGGTTAACGCATTACTCCAACAACGAAATACTGGATTATTCTATTAACACAATAATTAATCAGATGGGACAGAAATGGAATGGAGCAAAAATATATGCGAGTGTAACGTTTGATTCAGCGGTTATCGTTGCAGAACCGGTACGAAGGTGTGAAAACTTTGAGGTTGAAGTCAGTCAGGATGAGATGAAGGAAAAACTGTTGAGACTGATTGATATATTTGACCATGAAGATCAGTTATATAATGAGAGAGGAGATCAGATTGTTTTTTCAACAAGACCAATTATATCTTTCGTTTGTGAAGATGATGAGCATATGAAGGAAGTTGCGGCATGCTTGGCAGGAACTATTAGTGATTACCCTCGACAGGAAATCTGGTTTACATCAGATCTTTGCATGTTTAATTATGATTGTATCGGTGAAAGGTTTCATAATGTTTGTGGGGGAGAATTGCAGCAGATTGCACTTGAAGAAGCGATTGGATTAACAGAAAAAACAATGGAAGAACTGGGACAGTTGTGCTAAATGGTTTTTAATGATAGTCGAACAGAAGAATGAGTGTTCTTGAAAATCTTAAGTTTTATCAAAAAATAGTACAGAAAGAATCAACTGATGAGGATTTAGTAAAGCATATTTATGACAGTTACATGCATTAAGGATTTTAGATCCGAATAATATGACAATTGTATCAGTAATACTGACAAAACCCTGAGCGGGCATGGTAGCCAATTTTCGCTCAGGGTTTTGTTGTACAAGCAAGTTTAAGTGCTTCATTTTTTTGCCATTTATGAGAAAAAGAAGATTTGGCTAGGTTTAATAATGTATCTGTAGTTCAGTGCTTTTTGAAAAGGTTACAATATGCACATTTCAGATATCAGTTTCAGTTTCATTTTCAATACTGTTCCGTTGCGGAGGCAGTTGAAAGTGAGTAGTTATGCAATAATTGATATAACAAATAAACAACTCGCAGGAGGAAGAACATGATAAAAGTAAAAGGACTTAGTCCAGTAGAGGATATAAATGTACCTGAGGTTGTTCTTCGTGGAACACAGCAGAAAGATCAGAAAGAGTTGGAGGCAGATACGGCTCAAACAAAGTCTTCCGTTTTAGCATCAGTAACGAACACAGAATCTATTGCTAAGCGTGATCAGGAAATGGTAGGAATCGATGGTTTGATTGGAAAAAAGCAGAATATTGTCATTGAATCATACGGTGAAGACGGAGCTCTTCGAGACTGTATCACTAGACTGGCCGCTCTTTTGGTGAAAGAAGATCCGCTGATGAAGGGATTCATTCGTAGACTCCGCTCACACTATATCAATAAAATGAAACCATTTAGCTTTTCCATCGCAGGTTGGAAGGAGGAAGAAAAGAAAAAACTTCGTGAGATTTTTTCGGAAGAACTCTGTGGAGTTGTTGACTCCATTGATGTGGAAAGTAATCCGGATGTGATTTCAGGTAATATTGTATTTTCTCCAAGTGCGCAGCTATTTATTACAGGACAGTACATGGAAATTGGTGTGTATGAGATTGTGAAAGAAGTTATGCGGGAGATTGCTGCATACTGCAAGATCACTTGGAAGATATATCGAAATGTAAAAGTTCAAACTAAAAATGGCTGTACAAAGAACGAATTCGATATAGTCATTGAACGTGAAGGCATGTTCTATGTAATCGAAGTAAAGTCAGGTAAGGAGTTTAAAGCGTGGGGCGATCTTGTGGATATTGGAAAAGAGTATGAAATTGTGCCGGACCGGTTACTGCTGGTGGATTCTTGGTTATCTGATGAGAAGGCAGGACGCATAGAAGAATTGTGCAGGTACTATGTGTCGAATCTGGCGAATGATACCTTACGAAAGAAGATAATCACCATGATTACCAACGATCTTTAGATCCTGGAACCACGTGTTTTACACTATATAAAAAAGTAACTGAAAAAGGTAAAGTGTTTGTTAGCATTGATTCTATTGATAATATGATAATTGCCTAGACTCATTATTAAACTCGATTTTCCGATGTTGAATATTTGGTGAATTTTGGATGTGATAAAACATAATTGTTTCCAAAGAAGACAACAAGCACGAATCTAAGGAGGATGAGAATATGAAGAAGATTCCATTTTTAAATGATGTATCAAATTATGACAATGTATATGCAGAGTGTGGATTCGACAGTAGTCACCTATCAGAAATGGCAGTATTTGCAGTGAATGATAATGAAGATGTGTACGAAGAACTATCAGGAGACGGTGAATTTCAAGTGGGAATGCGCTATATAAGCAATATGCTGGATGAAATTGATCTGGCAATGATAGCAGAAAATGCAAGATCCAAGTATCTGACCAGTCTGCATCACTATCAATATCTTGGATTGCGTGGCTATAATGTGAAACGGCAGGGTATTAATAACCGACTGAAGAAGCTTGTAAAATTCAAGATGTTACGGGAATTTGAGATTCGAAGAGAGGGGGCTACTCGTGGTATCAGATACTATGGATTAGCTAGTCGTGGTTTGCGAATTGCACTGAACCAGAATGTTGTTTTTCATATGGGAAATCGCGTGCAGAATGATGAGGTAGATAATCCGGAAACCGTAAAACGTATTCTTACAGCTAACATGGTGATTATTGGATTGCTACGAAATGGAGCTGCTATTGATGGTTTCACATTTAATGAAACTATCAGACCCATGCAGGATGTCCCAATTACTGATAACTGTATACTCCGTACACAGGGAATGTTCTGGAGTGGTAAGGATTCTATTTTCCTTTTGGAGGTGGTCAGATCTACACCTCATGCGTTCCGGAAAATGGCAGACAAGGTACAGAGATATTATTCATTGGTAAATAATCCAAATTATCTTGCAGCAAATGCACATGGGCATAAAGCAATGCCTCAGTTGGTAATTTGTGCAGAAAGCATGGAACATGCACATAAGGCGGATGCATATCTTCGAAGCAGAGATCTTTGGAGTGAGTCGGACACAATCCTTTATACTCATGATATGGTTTTCATGAGGGATACTCTTAGGATGTTTTATGAACTTAAGGAAGACGGAAAACAGGTCTGGTACAGTATGCCATCCAGATTTACAAAACAGAAAAATATTTGTGCATAACAGAATGATTCGAATATTACTTTCAGCATCGGATTCCGGTACTGAAAAATTTTATACGGGGGGGGTGATATAGTTAGAACGCAAATGATAGAAGAGAGTTTATTAGAAATTATGGAGGAAATAAATTATGAACTATGAGTTTATATTACAATACTTAGATAAAGATCATGACATAGAAGAGGAAGCAAATCAGATAGTTCAATTTATGATGAAGAATCCTAGAGATTATATTACAATTGACTTTTTGCGAATGATGTCCACACTGAATTTGAGATTATCAAAATCATTGATATATGATTCATATACTAACAATGCTAAAGAAATGTGTCATACACTTTCGATTCCTTGGTATGTACGAAGATATCCAAAGCGTAAGACGATAGAGCTTCTTAAAACTATATACATTCTTAGGAGTCAATTTCCATCAGTAGAATATCAAATGGCTGATCAAATGTTTAAGAAGGGAAATTATGATGAAGCAAGTAATTGTCTGATGATAGCAGCTTATGTTATGGGCGATAAGAAAGCAAAGCAGCTTTATACAACATTATCTAAAACAAAGAAAAATAGCTTTCACATAGGAGAAGACAAGTGAAGAAGAAAGAGTTTCGAGATAGATACAGTCTACAAATAAAAATACATTATAACCTTTTTATAGCTGTTCTTATATGTATGTTATTTGGTGCGCTTATGCAGTATTCTGCATCGAATGCATCAATAGCAATATTAAAAAAATCACTCAGTTTTATCCTGATAAGCTTAATTGCTTTTGCTTTGATTCAGAACTTAAATATAAGAAATTTCACACTGTTGTTTGGGAAATATTTATATTTTGCTTCATTTTTGTTGATGTTTCTATTACTGACACCAGCTGCAATAGAATCCCATGGAGCTAAGAGATGGATACAAGTATTCGGAATTCAGTTTCAGGTGGCGGAGATACTTAAAATATCAGTAATTCTATATGAAGCCTACCTTATTAATTATTTTTCAAATTTTAAATTAAACAATAAAGGTAAATATATAGAGATTCTATTGTTGTGGGCAGCGGGAGTGATTCCAACAATGTTATTATTTATTCTATCGAAAGATTTATCATCCTCGGCTGTTATTCTTGTTATTACTTTTGCAGTTTCATTCGTGGCTTCTGAAAAGATATGGCCTTTTCTCGCAGCTGCAGGTTCTGTAATTGGATTTGTATATTATTATGTGATGAAAATAGCAATAGATTTACCGACACAAGCAGAATTGGATTTACTTCCATTCCGTATTGGAAGAATCGCGGCATGGATAGAACCTGAACGTTATAAAAGTAATCAGGGATATCAAGTGTTACAAAGCTTATATGCGATTGGCTCAGGTGGCTTTTTCGGTAAAGGGTTAGGGCGTTCTGTTATAAAAACTAGAATGCCAGAAGCTCATACGGATATGATATTTAGTATTATATGCGAAGAATTGGGGATTGTAGCGGGGGCGATGATAATTGCTATTCTGGCATATATTGTTTATTTGATAATACGAGTCTCTATTAATGCAGAGTCGATCTTAGAGTCAGTAGTAGCATTGGGGATTGCTGTACATATAGGTTTTCAGTCGATAGTAAATGTAGGAGTATGCCTTAATTTGATACCTAATACAGGAATTGGACTAATATTTATCAGCTATGGTGGAACTGCATTAAGTACGCAGATGGCTGAAATTGGAATGATAACAGCTATTTCAAAGAGAAATTGTATTGCATCGGCAAAGCGACAATTAAAAAAAGGTGAATAAAATATATTTTATAGTTGATGAGAAATAGAAAAATTAGTGGAGGTTAAAGTCTATATGAAAAAATACGTAATAACAATAATGATTGCTGTGATAATCATAGCATGTGTAGGGACTATTAAATTCTGTAATAAGGATACTTCTAATATTGAAGAAGATACTACACAAAGTATATACGAGTCCTCTGAGTATCAGGATATAATTAAAGACACCACATTAGATTACTCTCAGCAGTATGATGTAGATGGAAACGCATTTTTAGTAAACAATGATACAGGTGAAAAGATAAAGCCAACTGTAGCTTGTAGTTATATTTATGCGGATGACATCCTCCTTAAGGATGATTACTGTCGATTTATTTCAAAAGAATCTGGAAAAATAGGTTTTTTAAAAAATGATGGTGAAATAGCTATTCAACCACAATATATAGAGGCCAGTAAAATGGAAGAGGGTTATGCTGTTGTTTCAAAGGATAAGTCGGAAGGATATTATTATATAGATATGGATGGGGGAAATCTTAATGACCAGATGTATGAAGAGTGTGAAACGTTCGAGAATGGCATTGCTCGTATAAAATATAAAGATGGATCTTGTGGACTTTTATCTAAGATGGATGGTGCATTATTGATTGATGAAGGATTCGATAGAATTAATGAATTTTCTGCGATAACGCATTCACACATTACTGGAATATTAAACGGAAATGCAGCTATTATTGTTATTGATTCAATGACGGACAAAGTGTTGGGAACGAAATCGCTTGAATACAAGGATATTTCTACTGCATATTTTGATTGTTTTGCTATAGTGCAGGATAAGAATGGCAATTATGGTGTTATAGATATATCAAATCCAGAAGATCCTTTCTGTACACAGGAGGTAATACCTACTGTGTACAATAAGATTACATATAATGTAATAGACGATACATCATGGTATGGAGCACACGTGAAATTTATATGTACTTCGTCAGATAAAAATGATGTTATTGATATAGAGTTTTAATTTTGTGGGGATGACGGATTTTAGAGGACTTTCATTGTTTGAAGGGATTGTGCTGCCACATTATATCTTGCGGCTGTTGTGTCCGTAGAATTCGATGATTTCAGGAAGGTTGTCATTGACGGCATCAAATTCAAGATTCTGTTCCCGGCACCATTCGACAGCTTTCGACAGAGTCTCGCCGGCGCGGCAGGTCCAGAGAATGAGCTTGTTGCCACTGCGTTTCCATTCCTGAAGATATTCGATCAGTGCCTGGTTGGGCTGACCGAGCTCCGGCCATTTGCTGTAACACAGGGTACCGTCAAAATCGACAGCGATAGTCTGGAAATCCAACTGTTTCTTATTGTTCATTCGGATCATCTCCTTTAGCTGCTGTCTGCTGTACACCCGGATGGTAGCAGAACAGGCTTGTTACCGGCTTATGGAAAAAGTCTGCAATCCTCATGGCATAAAGCAGGGAAGGAATATGCTGTTTTGCTTCGATATTAGCAATCGTTTTCAGACTGATGCCGGTTGCAGTAGCAAGTTCCTTCTGTGTGATGCCAAGATCAGCTCTGGCTTCAACAAGTCTGCAGGTAATGGTGTCTGTACCTGTAACAACGTTTATGTCTATATCCATATCAGTATTCATATATGCGTACCTCCAAAAATCAGAATAATTCAGGGCTGTCCTACTATGATAATCCTATCCGATCAAGTGTCCAAAAAACAGGACTTACGAAAGGACACGGCCGAAAATTTTGAAAGAACTGTTCTCTGTAACCGGAATCGGATCATATTTTTTATTGAGTGATATGAGGTAGGTTCCGAGTCTGTTATTCTGAAATTTCTTCACATATGCATTTCCATCAAGATAGAAGATACCTATTTCGCCATCATCAAGGCAGGCTGTCTGTTCAATCCAGATGAGATCCTTATTATGGTATTTAGGTTCCATACTGTCACCATCTACATATACACCGAAGGTTGCAGCTTCCGGAATGTCAGGAGAGGAGAACATCTCATATTCGTCGCTGTCAAGGAAAGAGCCGGTACCGGCGGAAACTGTATTATAAAATACTTTTCTTTCCCGGATCACATGGATAGGAATGATCTCTGCCGGTTTATAGTTGCCGGTGCTTTCCAGATCTCTGATATATTCAAGCACCTTGTTCAAGCCCTTTTCATTCAGGTTACGGAATGGGTTAAGAGGACTCTGACCAATAAAATCTGTATAGATATCATATATTTCAAGAATCTCACATAAGGCGAGAAACTGTCTGGCATTGGGAGTTGCTGTGCCAAGCTCCCAGGCACTGATTGAATTCTGTTTTACATAGATATCATAGTTTTCCAGTTCTTTTGCAAGCTGGCTCTGGTTCAGCTTATGTTCTTTTCTGTATTTAGCAATGGTCTTTCCTAAATTTTTCATAGTATTATGCCTTTCTAAGTAATCATATTAGGTATGGCAGAAGAAAATATGATTGGGTAATGAGTATCATGATTATAACCTTGTAATGGCAACAACCTTCGGATTGCCGATTGGAGACAGTTATCTGAGAAATAAAATGCAGGATATCATTGATGAACTGGGACTTCCAGATGTAGTGTTTCACAGTCTGCGTCATACCAGTGTAACGTACAAACTGAAACTGAGTGGTGGAGATATCAAGGCCGTCCAGGGAGATTCCGGACATGCACAGGCAGATATGATAACAGAAGTATATGGTCATATTATTGATGAAGACCGAAGAAAAAATGCAGAGATGATGGAGAATGCCTTTTATAATAAGGAGAATCTGAATCCACAGATGAGGGATGATAAAGGAGAAAGCAAGAAGATTGAAGTGCCGGATGGGGTTGATGCAGAGCTTCTTATGAAGGTACTGGCAAATCCGGAAATGGCAGCATTGCTCAATTCCCTGGCAAAGACAATGAAGGTATAAAATAGTAGCAAGAAAAAGACGGTAAAGTTTAGCTTCCTGTAAAAGCTGAATGGTATCGTCTTTTTATTTTATAGGTGGTATGCTATAATTTATATTGAGGTAATGGAATAATTCTTTTTTTGAATAAGTTATAAAGAAATTACCTATGGGGGATTGTTATATGGGAAAGACTAATAGTAAAGATACAGAACCAACTTTTTTAAAAATTATATATTTTGATGAATCAGCTGCACAGGACTATTTAGACATTACGAATGGTGGACGATTGGATTGGAGCAAGGAAGATAATATGAAACGTGCAGCAGAAATATTAACAGAAATTGAAGCTCAAGCAAAAGGTGGATTTAATATTATAAGTTTTATTAAAGGGAGCTTATCAGGGAATATAGATGCAAAAGCGACTGGTGAAATATCGAAGTTATTTGATTCTACAATAAAAAATACTTTGCTCACGGATTATATAAAGAAAGCATACAAAGATGAAAGAGTGAAGAAGTTTGTAAGATCTGGAGTATATGCACCGAAGAATTCAATTTCATTATATAAGATGTATAGTTCGTATCTTACGGTAGTTCCGAAAGACCAGTTGCCAATAGATATGGAAAAATTGAATGATGCCTTGTTGGGAGAAAGAGGTTATTATGGGATGCTTCTTAAAACGGAAGAAAAACCTACTTCTGTTTTAAGATTTAATATACATGCCTTTAAAAATAGTTATAATTTAGCAGATTTAAGCAAAATGGAATTAGTATATTATGGGATTAGGGTTGGTTCTTGTAAGATAACAGAACTTACAATAGATAAAGAATTTGATTTTCAAAAGAAAAATGTGGAAGTTACAGCAGAAAGTGTCATATATGGAGATGTGCAATCACATGATGACGAATTAGATGTATATGATATTGTGTTAGCAGGGGTTGAAGCATGAAAAAAATAGTGATGTTTTATGGATCAGATAGGGCATATACTGAAATTATTCCCAAGTCATATAGAAATCTATCTGATATTGCAATGCAGATGGACGATGAAAATAAACAGATTCCATTAGTGCTTGTTGGCTTACCTGAAAAAGAAGAGACTCCTAAAAAAACGAAGAAAAAGAAAATAAGAGTAACTAATTTTGTAATATTTGCTGATGAATATAGTAGTGTAAATGAACATGTTATTATCAACTTTTTAAGCTTT
>OIBS01000071.1_pt1 | contig 48082 bp, 30 predicted proteins | sample 1581081 | NCBI WGS metagenome assembly OIBS01 (sample SAMEA3882511, study PRJEB24775) | human gut metagenome | biome: human-associated habitat; feature: intestine environment; material: feces | place: Netherlands | collected 2009/2010 | reverse complement strand
CGAAGCACGATGCGGGTACCGCAACCCGACATTATCGAGCATTTTGGCAACGCAGTTGCCGTGCCGCAGCCGCCGAAGCGGTGCTTAAGCCGTAAGGCGGGAATTGTGCGGTGTTGCCTTATCTCCACTTTCCCCCGATACAACAGCCAGCCGCCCCACCGTGGAACATTCCCACAGGCAGGGCGGCTGGCTGCTTTTCTTTTTGTTTGTTTATGGGTTCAGTGCGCGGTGGATCAACACGCGCAGGTTTTGTATGGGCGTTAGCACGTCCGGGTGCTTGGAAACATAGCACAGCCCTATCAGCCCACCCGCCGCAGCGGAAAGCAGAGCCAGATCACAGTAATCATCCGGCAGGGCGGGGTTGATCTCCCCTTTTTGCCGCAGGGCTGCCATGGTTCTGTGCAGCACCCCACGCAGGGCTTGCACACACTCGTCCATACCGCGGAGGTTCTCCCGTGCGCCAATACTGGAAGCGATCACCTGATAGGTTCCCATCCGGTTGCCGGAAAGATCCTGCAGGTAGGCCATCACGGCGTCCTCCAGCTCTTGCAGTGTGGTGCATGGCTCCATCAATACGGCAATGCGGGCAATCTCGGTATCAAAGCAGTACAGGGCCATTCCCTGCAGGATCTCATCCTTGGAGGCAAAGTATTCATACACGGTGCCCTTGCCGATTCCGGCTTCGTCCGCAATCTGCTGCACCTTCATGGCGGCGGGGTTTCCCCCCTTGGCAATCAGGCGCAAGGCAGCTTCGTACAGGGCGGTTTCGCGTTCTTTGCGGATATCTGGTGTCATTGTGGCGTCCCCTCCCCGTTTTCGGTATCGGGTTTACCGGGCAGCTTTAAGCGGCGGTGCTCGGCGGTATCCGGTGTTTCGGGTTCCGGCTGGTTCTTGCCCTCTGCTGCGCGGCGGGCGGCAAATTCTGCGGCAAACTCGGCCGCATCATCGGGCAGGTCATCCATGCCGTCATCGCCCACATCAATGTTGACCGGCGGCTTGCGGTAGAAGAGGTCATACATCACCGGCACAATAAACAGGGTCATCAGCGTTGCATAGGAAAGGCCGCCCACAATAACAATGGCCATGCCTTTGCCCATCTCGCTGCCGGCATCCTTGCTGAAGATCATCGTTACCATGGCAAGCACGGTGGTCAGGGTCGTCATCAGGATGGGGCGCATACGGGTGCGGCCGGTTGCCACCAGGGCATCGGTGCGCTCCAGCCCGCCAATGCGCAGCTGGTTGGCGTAATCCACAAACACAATGCCGTTGTTGACCACCACACCCATCAGCACAAGGAAGCCCATGAGCGAAATGACCGAAAGCTGTTCGCCGCCAATCATCAGGCCGATCATACCGCCGGTAAAGGCCAGCGGAATGGTGAACAGCACAATGAAGGGGGAAAGCAGGCTTTGGAACTGCGCCACCATGACAAAATAGACAAACAACAGTGCCAGGGCCATCATTTTGGCCATCTGCTGGATCATCTCGGTCACCTGGGTGGTTTCACCGGCAATTTCAGCGGTGCAGCCATCTGGCAGGTCCAGTGCTTCCAGCTGGGGGCTCAGATCACGGGAGATCAGGGTGGTGTTGTAGCCTTCAGCGGTATCGCTGGTCACGCTGATCTTGCGGGAGCCGTTTTCGCGCGCAATGGTCGCATAGGCGTTGCCGTTGGTGCGGGAGGCAAACTCGCCCAGGGTATGGGTCTCGTTCACGGTGTTGCCGTCATCGTCGGTGGTCGTTGTGATGAACTCCATCTGGAACAGATCGTTCAGGTTCGGGGTATCGGTCTTATCCACAATCGTCACATCATAGGTATCGCGGCCCACTTTCAGGGTGGTTGCGGTGGTATCGGTGCTAAGCTTTGCGGCGATCTGCTGGTACACTTGCGCCACCGTCAGGCCAAGGCGCATGGCTTTGTCCTTATCAATGACGATATGCACCTCCTCGTCGCCGGTTTCCTGCCCGTTGGAGACATTCTCGATGCCGTCCACGCTGTTCAGCAGGTCCATCACCTGCTGGCTGGCGGTGGTCAGGCTGTCCAGATTCTGGCCGTAGATGTCCACCTCCACGCCACTGCCGGACAATGCGCTCATATCCATGCTGCTGGCGCTGATGTCCACTTCGCAGTTCAGGTCAGCGGTGTCATCGGCGATCTGCTGCTGGATGGCCTTGCTGTTGCTGGCGCCCTCGTCAGTCAGCAGAACATAATAGGTAAAGCTGGTGTTGTCCGTGGTGCCCTCAGTGCCGGTCATCATCAGCATGCTGCTGGTGCTGTCGCTGCCGCCGGACATGGCGCCCACCGTTTCCACGCCGTCAATGTTGGTAATGGCGTCCATCACGGCGTCTGCGGTGGCAAAGGCATCCTCTTTTTCGGTATCCGCAGGCACCGTTACCGTAATCGAAAGCTGGTTGGAGCCCATATCCGGGATGAGCATCACGCCCATGGTGGCAATGCGCCAGACCGATACGGCCAGCAGCACGATCGCCAGTGTGAGCGGGATGGCCTTGCGCTTTAAGCAGAAGCGCAAGAGCTTTTCGTACCCGTTCAGGAAACGGTCGAACCAGGGGTGCTTGATCTCTTTTTGCTTGCGCAGTACGGTGGAACCGGCGCAGGGCACCACGGTAAGGGCCACAATGAGGGATGCCAGCAGGCTGAACGTGATGGTCCATGCCATATCGGAAAGCAGCTCCAGCACCATGCCAGTGGTAAACACCATGGGCAGGAACACGCAGACCGTGGTCAGGGTGGAGGACACGATGGCCCCCGCCACCTGGCGTGCGCCCTGCACCGCAGCACGCGGGGCCGGAATGCCGCGCCCGCGCAGGCGGTAAATATTTTCGATGACAACGACCGAGTTATCCACCAGCATGCCAACGCCCAACCCCAAGCCGGACAGGCTGAGAATGTTCAGGGTAATGCCACTGAAATACATCATGACAATGGCAAACAGCACACTGAGCGGCATGCTGATGGCCACCACCAGCGTGGGGCGGATATCCTTTAAGAACAGAGCCAGCACGATGATGGCCAGCGCAGCGCCTTCGATCAGGTTGGACATGACGCTGTTCACAATCAGCTTGATGTAATCGCCCTGATCCATGATGGTGGTCAGGTGCAGGCCGTCGTTTTCTGCCATCAGTTCTTTCATAGCAGCGGTGCTTGCGTTGGAGACAGACGAGGTGGAAGCCGTGGAGCTTTTATAGATTGAAAGCAGCACGGCGCGGTTTTTGCCCACCTTGGCGTAGCTGTCGTCCGCGTTATCGGTCAGCTCAATGTCCGCCACATCGGAAAGCCGCACATCGCCGATGCCGTCAATGCTGCACAGGACCATACTTTTCAGCTCATCCACATTGTCAAACGCATCGCCGATTTTTAAGATGTACTGGTTATCGTCCCCTTCCCCGCCGTCAATGTAACCGGCGGGCATAGAGAAGTTCTGCGCGGCGATCAGCTGCTTTAAGGTGTTCATGTTCAGCAGCTGGTCCAGATTGGCGCTTTTCAGCGCTTCCTCGCGGGCCGATTCATACTCTTCGCGGGCGGAGTCCAGCTGGGTCTGGCCCGCTTCCAGCTGGGTGCGGCCGCTGCTGATCTGGAACTCGCCCAAACTGAGCTGGGCTTCGGTGCCGCTGAGCAGCAGCTGCACGGCCATATCGGCCAGTTGGGGGTCTGTCGGGTTGGCAGAAAGGCTTTCCAGCATCGATTGCAGCTTGCCGCGCTGATCGTTCAAATTGGCCAGCATGGCTTCGGCTTTGTCGATCTGGGTGTTCAGGGTGGTAATCGTCTGCTGTAGGGTTTGGCGCAGTTCCTCGGTGCTCTCGTTCAGGCTGGCTTCGGCTTCCTGCCGGGCTTTCAGCAGCACCGTTGCGTTCCGCAAGGCCGTCTGGGTGGTGGAAAGGGTGCTTTCATCACTCTTGTAACCATCCAGGGCTGCGCGCTGGCTGGTGGCAGTGTCCAGCTGGGTCTGTAAAGCCGCCTGTTCAGCTTTTTTGCTTTCGATTTCCGCGCGGATGGCATCCTGCTCTTCCGGGGCGGCGGTATCCAGCTGCTGTTCCAGCTGAACGATCTCGTTATCCTTCTGCTGCACCTGCACGGTCAGCGTCAGGATCTGGGCGTCCAGCGCGGCGCAGGCATCGCTGACGCTCTGCCCGCCGGTCAGGGCGGCAGCTTCGGTCTCAATGGCCTGCTGGGCGCGCTCGATGGAAGCCAGCATCGCGGCCATCTTGGTCAGGTCGCTCTTGGCTTCCTCCAAATTAGCGGGCATGGCATTTGCATCGTACTGGGGGTCATATTTTGCCAGAATCTCTTTGCAGGAAGCAAACAGTGCATCATCGATCGGCAGCGTCACTTCCGGCAGGCTGCTGGGGTCCACTTTCAGCTGGTTCAGCTTGCTCTGGGCGGTGTCCAGCTGGGTTTTCAGCCCCGCAATCTGCTCTTCCAGCTTGGGGATCTCCTCGTTCAGCTGGTCAATGGCATCCCGCAGCTGCTGGGTCAGGCTCTGCTTTTGGGTATTCAGCTGGGCTTTGCCGGAATCCAGCTGGCTCTGGGCACTGTCCAGCTCTGCCAGGCCGTCCTTGATTTTGGCCTCGTTTTCGTCCAGCTGCTTTTTGGCTTCGGCCAGGCGGTCGCTCACCTTGACCAGCAGTTTGTCATTCACCTCGTCAATTTTGTCCTGGTCCAGCGTGATCTGCACTGATTTTTTGACAAGGCCGGTGGTGGAAACGCTGGCCACGCCATCCACGCGCTCCAGCTGGGGTACGATCGTATCCTCCACATAGTCGGAAAGCTCGTAGATGTCCATCCCCTCATAGTCCACCGCAACATACTGGGTGGCCATCATATCGGGGCTCATCTCCATCAGCGTGGGGGTGCTGGCCATATCGGGCAGACTGCCCGAAAGCTGGTTCACGGCGGTGCTGGCCTTGACCATGGCGCTGTCCATGTCGGTGTCGTCCTGGTATTCCAGAATGACAAGGCTGTAGTTTTCGTTGCTCTGGCTGGTCACGTTCTTTACACCATTCAGGGTGGAAAGGCTGTTTTCCAGCGGCTGGGTCACATCGCTTTCCACCTGTTCCGGGCTGGCGCCGGGGTAGGTGGTAATGACCAGCAGGTAGGGCAGGTTCATATTGGGCAGCAGGTCTGTCTGCATGCCGGTCAGGCTTACAAAGCCCAGCACCATCACCAATATGACCGCCACAAGTACGGTAAATGGCTTTTTAACACTGTATTTTGGCATTTGTTTGTTCCCTTTGCCCGCACTTTGGGCGGGCCTATGTTGGCGGATGTGACCGACCGGCCGGGTTCAGGCTGCCCCAAAAGGAAGGAGCGCCGAAGCGCAGCGCAGCCGCCGTGTGGCGCCCCTTTTTAGGGGGAAACGGAGCTTTTTTAGCGTGCTTGACCGACCGGTCGGTCGGTTTTTCGCTGTTATTATAGCACCGCGGAAAATCATTGTAAAGAGGAGATAAAGATTCCGTCCGTGCGGTACAGTTTGCCGCAAAAGCGGCAAAAATCGCCGCCAGCCTTGCTTTTTCGGCCCCAATCATGTAAACTGTTCATCATAAGTTTACAGTTATACGGTGCAGCTGAAAAAGCGAACATTCAGTCGTTTTCCTTGTTTTCCGCTGCACCCTGGGTAAGGAAGGGCGTTTTGCATGGGGATCGTTGTCATCGGCGCAGTTTTTGTTGATATCAAGGGGTACCCCCTTGCCACCTATATTCCGGGCGGGCGCAACGCCGGGCGGGTAGAACAGGTACACGGCGGTGTGTGCCGCAATGTGGCGGAGGATATCGCCAACGTGGAGCTGCGCCCCACCTTTGTAAGCCTGGTGGATGACACTGGCACAGGGCAGGATGTGATTGATAAACTGGCGCGCCACAAGGTGAACACCCGCTATATCCAGCGCGTGCCGGACGGCATGGGCACCTGGCTGGCTGTGTTCAATAATGAGGGCGATGTGGTGGCCGCCATCTCCAAGCGGCCGGACACCAATCCCCTGACCGACCTGCTGGCCGAAAAAGGCGATGAAATTTTTAAGGACTGCGATGGCATTGCCATTGAACTTGATCTGGAAAAAGACACTGTAAAGCAGGTCTTGTATTTTGCACAGAAATACCACAAAAAGGTATATGCCGCGGTTTCCAACATGAGCATTGCCATGGAGCGGCGTGACTTTTTGCAGCAAATCGACTGTTTTGTCTGCAACCAGCAGGAAGCGGGGATCCTCTTTTCTGACGAATACGACCATATGGGGCCGGAGGAAATGTGCCGCACGCTGGCCGCTAATGTAGGCAGCGCCCGCATCCCCTGCATGGTTGTTACCATGGGGGACAAAGGCGCGGTGTACGCCTGCGCGGATGGCGAAAGTGGCATTGTACCCGCCAAAAAGGTAAACGTGATCGATACCACCGGCGCAGGCGATGCGTTCTTTGCCGGTACGGTCATTGGCCGCGCTTATGGCAAAACGATGGCGGAAGCCTGCGGCATTGGCAGCCGGCTGGCGGCTTCGGTCATCTGCACCGCCGAAAATGTCTGCCCGCGGTTCCGCCCGCAGGAGTTCGGGCTGGATGTTCCAGTTGTGGATTGAGCGCCGTTTCAGCAGGCCGGTCACAGCCGCCGGAGCGGTGCTTAAGCCGCAAGGCGGGAATTGTGCGGTGTTGCCCAAAGAATAAACAAGCCCCGGCAAGTTTACAGCGTATGAACAGTGCTCCGCTGCCTGCCGGGGGCTTGCTTCATTCTATATCCCTGTTAAAATGTCAGCCGCATCTGGTTCCACGCCACATTGCCGTGGGTGGATTGGGAAACACCCTCGTTCACAAAGCCAAATTTGGCGTAATAGTGTACTAGTTTGTCCTTACAGGTCAGTACCAGACCCTTGCGGCCCTGCTGGCGGGTATCGGCAATGGCGCGGTTCAGCAGCTGGGCTGCCAGACCGTGTTTGCGGTACTCTGGCCGGGTCACCACGCCAAAAATCATCTGCCATGCGCCGGTTTCGCTGTGCAGAGCGGCATTTTCGTATAGATCATCGGTCAGATCGGGCTGGTCTGTGACCATGCCGTCCACAAAAGAAATCAGCGTTTCACCGTCAAACATCAGCCAAAAGTGTCCGGCATAAGCCTGCAGACGGTCCCTGAACTGCTGTTCCGGCGCGGCTTCCGCTGCGGGGAAGCAGAGGGCCTCCACCTCCGCCAGCGCGGCGGCATCGGCGGGGACTGCGGTGCGTATCAACATAAAAAACATCCACCTTTCGGGGAAAAATCGGGGGGCGTTCCTGTGCCCCGTTCCGCCGGTCAATCCGGTCGGGCGCAAACGGCATGGCCCTTTGCTGTAAGCCATTATCCCATACCCCCGTCCAAATTGCAAGCGGGGTTTGACAGGCGTGTGCGGGAGCGGTATCCTTAAGGCAACACCGCACAATTCCCGCCTTGCGGCTTAAGCACCGCTCCGGCAGCTGCGGCACTTAGAATTATGCGGTATTGCCTTAAAGTGTAACGGATGACCGCCTCTGTAGGCAAAGGAGTGTATTGTATTATGACCTGCCGTGTTCTGCGCATTGATGAACAGCTGTATGGCTGTGAGGAGCTGCCTGCCGGGCAGCCGGTGCTGTGTGATGTTCTGCTGGCCGATGCCGCCGGTACCCAGCGGGTGCTTCCCTACCCCGATGAAGCCCTGACTGCCCAGAACATCCAGGAGGGCGATACCGTTGCCCTGCTGCCGGACGGCACGCTGAAAAAACTAAGGTGTATCTGACACCCTAGGGTAAGCCCGCACTTTGCAAAAGATTCACCGTAACTTTACATCGGTATGGTTGCAGCCCGCAGCCAAATGGCCTATGATTCTGCCGGAACAAACGGCAATTCAATGTTTTCCTCGTCCACAGGCGGGGTTTGGGTCGTGCTGGGGGCGGCGGTTTCCGTTGGTTCTTCCGTGTTGTCCGCCGGTTCGCCGTCACCATTTTCTGCGGGCGCGGCACTGGCGGTGGGCTGACCGGCGGCGTTCAGCACCGGTGTTTTTTTCGTTGCGGGCTTATGGGGTGGCTTGGGGGCAGTTGTCTGCTGCGGGACAGTAGCTGCCGTGGGCTGCGGTTCAGCCGTCGCGGCGGGCTGCGGCGTGGGCTCTGCCGGGACGGCATCATTCGTTTCCGCCTGCCGGGTCGGCTCCGGGGTTGGCTGGGTACCTGCCTGCGGCCGGTGCAGTGCAAAGGCAGCGGCAAGCACCACGGCAGCCACCACAACGGCCAGGACTATTTTTTTCTTCATTGCTGTTTTCCTTTTTATATTTGGGGGCGTTGCGGCATCAGCCTGCCATGCTGTAACGCTGTGCGGCGGTGGTCAGGTCATCCAGCGCGCGGAGCAGGTTCAGCAGCGGCAGCTGGCTTTCATCCACCGCTGCCAGCGCGCGGACCATATCGCCATAGCTGAACACCCCATAGCGCAGGGTGCACAGGTTTGCCCCGTTTTGCCGCATGGCAACCACCGGCATGGCATCCGCGCGGCGGAACGCAATGGCCGGTGTAACGACATAATATACCTTTTTGCCGTCAAAGCGGGTGTTGGTATCCACGGGCTGCAATTCGATTTCGGGCTCACCCGCGTTCCAGGCAAAAGTAAACGTGCATTCCGCGCCGTCCGGCACCATAAAATAGTGGCGGATCCGGATAACGGGCTCCAGCAGCAGGCTGCTGCCGTAATAATCATCGGTCTGGGTGCCGCTGCTTTCAAACTGGTAGCTACCCCAGTTGGCCGTGGAGTTTGGCTCCGCGGTGTCGGCTAACGCATCGGTCCGGTAGCCAAAGTACAGCTGCGCTTTGCCGCCATACACCAGCAGGGTGCCGGCCAGCTCCTTTGCCTGTTGGGGATAATCGTGTTCCAGCAGGTAGTTCAGGTAATCCTTTACGGTGTAAGTATAAACCGGGCCATATTTACCGTTTACCACCATCCGGGCTTCAATATCATCCGTCAGCTGTTTGGCGGCCACCTGGCAAGGGAAAGCGGTGCAGCTTTTGCCGTTTACTTCCACCTGCTTTGCATCTGCCACTGCCACCTGTGTTACGGTGGAATCCGGCAGGGTAAACTGCATGGCGGCATCCTGCGGGGTATCTTCCGGCAGGGTAACGTAAAAATAAATTGTGATTGTCTCCCCCAGGCTCAGGCTGTAGCCTTCCAGATGCTCGCCGGTCTGGGCGGTTTCCGGGGTGGCGGGATCCTGCGGCGGCGGAGTTGGCACGGCAGGGTCAGGCCGGCCGGTTTCGGGGGTGCTCTGCGGCGGATCCGCCCAGGGGATATCCTCATCCGTTTCGCTCACCTGCGTCTGGATGCTGGCCGTATTTTCCTCTGCCAGCGCGGCGGCAGGCAGCGCGGCACACAGCACCACCGCCGCCAGCAAAGCCAGCAGGCGCTGGGGCCAGCTTTTTTGTTTTGTATGGTTCAAACTCAAGGTGTTTCCTTCCTGTTTTTTGTTTTATCTTCTCTTTTTTATCCCGCTAAAGGCATCATCCCTGGTTTTTGGCCAGCAGCGCTGCTCCAATCACCCCGGCGCGGTAGCCGAGGGTGCAGGTGGTAATGCGGGTGTGCTTTTGGGCGTAAGCATTGCCAAAAACCATTGGCCCCACCGCGGCGCGCAGGGGAGCCAGCAGGTTCTCCCCCTGGTTGGCCACCCCGCCGGACAGACCGATCACTTCCGGGAAGAAGATGTTGATCATGTTGGCAACGCCCACCGCAAGGTAATGAATGTACTGTTCCACCACGGCTTTGCCTGCGGCATCGCCCTGGGCGGCGGCATCAAAGGCGGTGCGGCCATTTACCCCGCCGCTTTGGGCGGCTATGCCATGCAGGGCGCTTTCGGGGTGGGCTGCCATGGCTTCTTTGGTCATGCGGATCAGGGCGGTGGCACTGGCCAGGCTTTCCAGGCAGCCGGGGCGGCCACAGGTACAGCGCGGGGCATCCGGGGTGTCCAGAATCACCATGTGCCCCGGCTCCGCTGCCGCGCCGGTATAACCGGTCAGCAGCCTGCCGCCCAGCACCACACCGCCGCCCACGCCGGTGCCCAGTGTGATGATCACTGCGCTTTCGGCCCCTTTGGCGCAGCCCGCCAGTGCTTCGCCCAAAGCGGCGGCGTTGGCATCGTTGGCAAGAGCAACCGGCAGGCCGGTTCTGGCGCGCAGATAATCCCCCATGGCAAAATCATGCCAGCCCAGATTGTTGGAGTAGCGCACGAGGCCGCCATCCACCGTGCCAGGGCAGCCAACGCCAATGCCCGCTACCTGCTGGCCCTGTGCCAGCTGATTGCAGAGGGCTGCAATATCATCGCACACGGCCTCGGCCGGGCGCGGCAGTTTGGTGGGGGTGCTCGCTTCCTTTATAATAGCACCGTCTGCATCCACAAGCGCAGCTTTGATATTGGTTCCCCCAAGGTCCACACCCAGATAATACATGATTGCAGCCTCCTGTACATAACATTTTTTTCAGTGTAGCAGATTGCCCGCCCCGGCGCAAGAACCTGTAGACAAAAAAGCATCCAAAAGTAAACCCGGCACTACCCACTGCTCTTTTGTCGGGTCGTGCCGGTTGGATTTTATTAGCGGCTGCTCATCCGTTCAGTTTGGCGTACTCTTCGTCGGTAACGGGCTCGCACCATTCGTTGCTGCAATCTTCGCCGGGAACTTCCACAGCAATGTGGCTGAACCAGCTGTCGGCCTTGGCACCGTGCCAGTGCTTGACGTTGGCCGGGATGGTGATCACGGTGCCGGGGGTCAGGCTGACGGCAGGTTTGCCTTCTTCCTGGTACCAGCCTTCGCCTGCGGTACAAACCAGCAGCTGGCCGCCGCCCTTGGCGGCGTGGTGGATGTGCCAGTTGTTGCGGCAGCCGGGCTCAAAGGTAACGTTGGCCAAAAACAGACCGGTTTTAGGGTCGGTCAGCGGGTTCAGGAACGACTGGCCAATGAAAAACTTGGCATAAGCGGTGTTTGCGGCACCGGTTCCAAAAACATTCTGCTGCTCAAATTCATGTTTATCCATGCACTTCATACTTGTTGCCTCCTGTTTTTCTGTGTCCCTGCCCTGTTGTGCTTGACGCTGCGGCGCTGGGATACTATGTGACCGCTATATTTTTTCAAAATTCCTTATCGAAAAAACTGCCCGCACAACGGCTTATCATACCGTGTACGGGCAGTTGATTTATAATTATCTACTTTTCTCTCAGGTCTGGGTCGATAAACGCAACCCCACCTGGTACCCCAGCAGGGTGCGGGTTTCCACCGGCTGATGGCGGATGAGGGAAAGCAGCTGCTGTGCGGTACGGCGGCCCAGCTGTTCGGCATCAAAAGAGACCGCCGTGATCTGTGGCGTACACCCCTGCAGCGCTTCGTCGTCATACAGGGAGGCAAGACAGATATCCTGCGGCACGCGCAGGTTCAGCTGTCTCAGGGTGTTCAAAGCCAGCTGGGCAACCTGGTCATCCATGCACAGGATGCAGTCCGCCCCACGCTGTACCGCGAGCTCCACAGCGCTGGTGCGTAGATCGTCGCTTTCCAGCTCCAAAAACAGCAGGCTCTCATCAATCTTGCAGCAGGCGCGGTCATGCGCCTGCTTATAGCCTTCCAGGCGGGACTGGTTGACGGTGTACAGCATGGATCCGCCCAGCAAAGCAATGCGGTGCAGGCCCTTCATCAGCAGCAGGCTGACCAGCTCGCGGCAGCCGCCCACCTGATCATGGTCCACCGAGATGACATCCTGGTCAGCCGGGCGGCCAATGGCAACAAAGGGGATGCCGCTTTTTTGCAGCATGGGGATCAGGGGATCACGCTCCAGCGTGCGGGCCAGAATCACGCCATCAATCTTGCGGTTGACCAGTAGACGCTGCATCGGGCTTGTTTCCTGCTCGCCCACCATCGTCATCAGCACATCATAATCATTGCGGGTGGCAATATCGTACACGGCGCTGACGGTTTTGCGCAAAAATGGTGCGGCAAGGTTGCCGAACTGGCGCGAGAACACCAGTGAGATATTATAAGACTGCTGGGTTACCAACCCGCGTGCCAGCATATTGGGCACATAGTTTTTCTCTTTGGCGTACTGGACCACGCGGGCGCGGGTCGCTTCGCTGACACGGCCATTGCCCGAAAGGGCACGGGATACCGTGGTCTTGGACACGCCAAGATCTTCAGCCATCTGGCTGATGTCAATTTTTTTTTCTCCTTCTGTCTGTTTACGGCGCGGCATGGGTTTACTCCTGTTAATGTTTGCTTCTATAAGATCTTCTTTCTGTCCTTGCCGGTTTTCCGCCCCACGGGCAGTTCCCAGGGTACTGTTCCAGAAACCAGTCCCCCACCCCGGCCATTCCCTACTTGGTTAATGGACTTAACATATTATACCACATTTTCCTGGATCATGGTAGCCCCCTGTGCAAAGAAAGCAAAGAACACGCTACCCCAGTACGGGGTCATTATATCATTCCTGGCTCTGCTTTTCAACCGATTTCTGGCTCTGTTTCCGTTTTCCAGTGTGTTTTATAACCTGGTAAAGTTTTCTCATTTTGTCCGTATCCTGCTCAGTCATCGTACCTGCGCCAAATTGGGCGGCTTGGGCCAATGCCAGCAGAGCTTCGGCATCCTGGGGTTCAAGGGCGGGGACACAACTTTGCAAAAATGCGGCAAACTCCGGCGCATCGGATGGTGTATCCGGCGGCAGGCCGCGACGCACCAAAAGGCGGTAGATGCTGCCAAACACGGCCAGCACCCGCGCGTTGCAGCTACCCCGGCCATACCCCATGGCATGGCGGCGGGCCAGCACCAGCAGCACCGCAGCAACCAACAGGCAACCCCCCAGCAACGCCGCCAAAATCAGCCTGCTGCGGGGCACGATGGTGGCTGCGGGTTCGTTTGCGCTGCTCTCCCCTGCTGCGGGGGCAGTGTCTTGACCTTGAGTTTCGGGCAGCGGGTCGGTGCGCAGGTCGGCCTGTTGGGCGCTGACCAGCACGCCGGGGGTCATCTCCATGGGGGTCCAGCCCTGGCCGGAAATGTACACCTCCGCCCAGGCGTGGGCGTTATCGTCCTGCAAAATGGCGTGCCAGCTGCCGTCCTCCTGTTGGGTAAACAGGCTTTGCGGCGCGGCATAGCCCACCACATAGCGCGCAGGCAGCCCAAACATGCGGAACATAACCACCGCCGCCGAGGCAAACTGCACACTGTACCCCTGTTTGGATTCCGTTAAAAAGTAACGGATGGGGTCGGCCCCCTCCGGCGGCTGGGGAGCGCTGGCGTTATACTGGTAGTTGGTGTTTAGGTAGGCGCGGATGTAATCGCCAATGTCCGCAGCTTCGGTCAGCTTCTGGTCCTTTTTGGCTTCATCGCACAGGGCTTGCAGCTCGTCATAGCCGTCCGGCACGGCGGTGTAGCGGCTGGCGGCGTAAGCGGCATAGGATGCTTCCATCCGGTCCAGCACGCTGGGGTCGGCATCGGCGCGGGCTTCCAACTGGGTTTGGGCGGTATCCCGCGGGTAATACAGGAACACATCGTCCTGCGCGGTCTGGCCCGCGGCGGCGCCATCGCCCTGGATGGTGTAATAATCGCCCCAGTAGGCGTTGTACGGTGCATAGGTGTACTGGGTATCGGCGTGGATGCGCTCCACCGTCAGCGTCTGGGGCTGGGCGGTGCCGTCATAGGCGGTGCGCAAAAACGGCAGGCTTGCAATGGTCAGCCGGGCATTATCCTCGGTTTTCCAGTTCATAGCGGCGCTGTCAAAGGCATCGGCATCAGGGGCCTGCCAGGTGGTGCCGTCATAACTGCCGCCGATAAATCCCCGCAAGTATACGGTTTCTTCGGGTTTGTCGCTGGCGGTCAGGGCCAGATCCGTCACTCCGCTGACCTGGATACCCCCGCCCTGGTTCAAGGCGCCATCCGCCACACCACCGGCGGCGGCTTCTACCTGAATGTTCAGCCTGCCGCCGCTGACCCGCGGCAGCCAGGTAATGGCGGTGCTCAGCGCGGCGGATTCCACCCGCTGGGCCGCGGGCTGCAACCAGCCAAGGGGAACCCCCAGCGCCGGGCGCAGCAGCCACCAACAGGGCAGCGCCAGCGCAAGGCAAAGCCCGCCCGCCGCCAGCGCGGCAGACTTTTGGATGTTATAATGGCGGCAAAGGTTCTGGCGGTAGTTTTCGGTATCGCGCCTGCCCCACAAGGCCCGCCGCTGCACCGAGCAGGAAGCCGCCCATGCCCCCATCCAACCGGCCAAAAGCAGCAGGCAGGCGGGCACAGCAGGCGCGGCCCCGGCCAGCGCCAGCAGCACAACAACGGGCAGCAGCATTAGATCCAGCAGCAGGGCATCCGCACGGCGCAGGGCCGCAGCGGCCAGCGCCCCGGTAACGGGCAGGGCGGCCAGCAGCAAAAACAGCCCCAGCTGCGCCGCACTGCCGCCCTGGGCCACCGGCAGCGCACTGCCAAGGCGGGCATTCAGGCTTTGGGCAATGTTCCCGGCGCACTGCTGCGCCCCGGCCAAAAAGTTCCGCTGGCAGATGAACAACACCACAAGATACACAATCACCCCCGCTAGCAGCCCCCAGCGGCGCAGGGCTTGCGGCGCACGCAGGAACAGCGCCCACCCGGCGCAGAAAGCGGCTGCCGCGGGCCACACCCACAACGGCACCGCAATGCCGAACCCGGTGGAAAGCACCAGCAGCAAACCAAAGGTGAGCGCCAGCAGCAGCGCGGCATCTGCCGCCAGCCACAACGCGGGGTGCGCTGCGGGGCGCTGGGTGCTCACCAGCACACGGTCCACAAACTTCAGCCCACTGCCGGGGTCGGCAGCGCCGCGCCGGCTCAGGGCAGTACGTTCTTTTTTGCACTTGGGCGGGTTTTTGCGGTGCTTCGCCGCCTGTTGGGGAAAATCCCCCCATTCCTCCGCTCCGTCCAGGTCCCCACCGGGGGTCAGGGCAGCGCGCAGGGCGGTCAGCGGTTCGCGCACCATCAGGCGGTCCAGCTTGGCGCTCAGCTTCCAGTGTACCTGCTTGATGGTATCCCCGTCCCGGTACTCCCGCAGCTCATAGCTGCCGCCCAGGGCGGCGCGGGTGTCGGCTTCGTCGCCGTCCTCATCGGGGGCGGTTTCCGCTTTGGCTTTGCCAGCCGCGGCAGCGGGCAGCACACAGATGCTCTGGCTTTGCGCAGCAGCCGGGCATGCCGCGGTGAACACCCCCAGGTGATCCCGCAGGGTGATGCCCCGCACCGCAATGCTCCACACGCCGCTTTTGCCTGCGTTTAGGGTAATGCGCTGTTCGGCGCTCTCCTTGCCGCCCAGCATGGCGGCGCAGCGCAGGGTGATCTGCCCGCCGCCCCATTCATCGGCGGCGTTCAGCAGCACCACAAGCGCAGGGATGGGCAACCGGCTGCGGTTGTGCAGCCGAACCGTCAGGGTAAAATCTTCGCCCTGTATCACGGGTTTGTCCGGCACCAGCAGCTCTGCCGTTACCTGCCTGCGCAGATAGGCGGCATCCAGCCGCAGCAGCACCAGAAGCACCAGCGCAAACGCTAACAGGAACACCGCCAGCGGTGCCTGGGTGATGAGCGCCGCGGCCAGCAGCACCAAAAGCACCAGCGCCCGGCCCAGCTTACCTGCCATGGCGGTCAGCCTTTTCGGGGCGGGGGCGCGGCACGGTGCGCAGCAGGTCCTGCATTACGCTGTCCACCGTTTCGCCGCCTGCGCGGGCCTGGTCATTCAGCACCAGGCGGTGGCGGGCAACCGCATCAAACACAGCGGTCACATCCTGCGGGGCAACAAAATCCCGCCCCGCCAGGTACGCCGCCGCGCGCGTCATGCTGGCCAGCGCCAGGGTGGCACGGGGGCTTAGCCCCACGGTCAGGCGCGGGTCCTTGCGGCTGGCCTGGGCCAGCGCCACAATGTAGCGGTACATCAGCTCATGCACAAATACCGTGCTGACCTCCTGCTGCATGGCAAGCAGATCCGCCTGACCGGCAACGGGGCGCACACGGTCCAGCAGGCGGCCTTTGCTCTGCCCGGCCAAAATTGCCAGCTCCGCTTCCTCATCGGGGTAGCCCATTACGGCGCAGACCATGAAACGGTCCAGCTGAGACTGCGGCAGCATCTGCGTGCCGGCGGCGCCGATGGGGTTCTGGGTTGCAATTACGGTAAAGGGTGCGGGCACCGGGCGGGTAACGCCGTCCACCGTCACCGTGCCTTCTTCCATCACTTCCAACAAAGCCGACTGCGTGCGGGAGGAGGTACGGTTGATCTCATCGCCCAAAAACAGGTTGCACATCACCGCACCGGCGTGGTACACAAACTTGCCGGTCTCTTTCTGGTAAACGGAAAATCCCACCAAATCGGACGGCAGAACATCCGGCGTAAACTGCACGCGGCTTTCTTTCAGGTCCAGCGCGCGGGCAAAGGCCAGCGCCAGCGTGGTTTTGCCCACGCCGGGAATATCCTCAATCAGCACATGGCCGCCCGCCAGCATGGCCATCCAGATGGTGTTTACCGTTTGCTGTTTGCCCTGCACGGCCTTGTTTACTTCGGCCGTAACGGCGGCGGCCTGCTGTGTGTACTGCATGGTTAATCCTCCCGGTGTTTTTTCCATATCACCATAATGCCAACGGCGGCGGCAATAACCACCAGCCCGGCCCACAGTGCGTTGTTTTCCAGCCAGATCATGGTATTGGAGATCGCGCTCCCCTCGGATTCCGCGCTGCCCTCCCCCGGCAATGGGGTCAGGGCCTGGGGAGCCACTTCGGCAATGGAGCTGCCGCCGGCATCCTCCACGGTCACCTGGCGCGGCGTTTCGTCCCAGGTAGCGGCGCTTTCCTGCAAATCCTCCTCTTTGGTGGTGTCCGCAGCGGCGGTGTCGTGCTCCGCAATTACCAGGTAGCGCTGGCTGTTGCGGGTGTAGGGGTGGCAGGTGGAAAGGGTCAGCAGGTCCCGCCCCGGCTGGATCAGCACGGCGTTGATATCGCTGGGGTCAATAATTTTCAGCTCGCTCACGCGGTAAATCAGCGTTTCCCACGGGGTGGTCACCTGGATCTTGTCCCCCACCTGGATCTGCTGCACGTTGCGCAGCATTTCCGCGCCATAATAGCCGCGGTGGGCGGCAATCACGGTGTTGGTGTTTTCGCCGCCCAGCGGCATCGAGGTCTGGCCCAGCAGCGCCGCGCCTTTGGCCAGGTTTTCGCGGCTGGCGCCCAGGTAAACGGGCAGCTCCAGGTTCAGGCGCGGGATCCACAGCACAGCCAGCACATCATCGTCATAGCCATAGGCCGCAAGGTCCAGCGGGGCTTCCTCATAGGCGAACGGGTCGGTCAGGCCGCTTTGGCCCCCGGCGTAAATTTCCGCGTTATAGTCCTGCATCGCGGCGTACAGTTCAGGGTAGGCGCGTTCCGGCTCCGGGGGTTCGGCTGTGGTTTCCTCCGCCGCGGGGGCGGTGGGCTGGGCTTCGGCGCGGGCCGCAAACTGCGCAGCGGTTTTGGCGTTGCGGGTGCTGGTCCACCACTGGGCAGCGGTGGGCTGTATCAACAGCGCCAGCCCCAGCAAAATGGCCAGCCAGGCCAGAATTTTAGCAATCAGCCGTCCCATTTAGTCATCCTCCTCGCGCTTTTTGCAGCGGTGCAGCAGCAAAAGCAGCAGCAGCGCTTCGCCGCCGATCACAATGCTGCCCGTTACCGCGATCCACGGCCAGGCATCCACCACGCGCTTGACCACCGTTCCGGTGCGCAGCGCCTGATACTGCACGGCCTGCGGGGTGTTGGTTTCTTCCTCTCCATTATAAGGGATGCGGGTGCCGCGCACAAGCATGCGGTGGGTGTTGATGGCATACGGCGTGCAGGTAACAAGGGTGCAGTAATCCTGCCCCGCGGTGATGTCCAGATCCTCGGTGTGCTCCGGTTCCACCACTTTGATTTGATCCACCTGGTACGCCAGCGTTTCATCCAGAATATGCAGGTAGAAACAGTCGCCCTCTTCCAGCTTGTCCAGGTCGGTGAACAGCACGGCTTCGGGCAGGCCGCGGTGGCCGGTCAGCACGCTGTGGGTGCTTTCGCCGCCAAGGGGGTAGCTGGAGCCTTCCAGATGGCCAACGCCCTTTTGCAGCACATCATCGCTGGTGCCTTCGTAAATAGGCAGGTTGACGTCAATTTTCGGGATGGTGATATACCCCAGGCTTTCGCCCACATCCACAAGGTCCACATAGCTGGTGCCGGTATCCTCCGCTTCGCCTGCGGCATCGCGCTCCACGGCGCTGTCCAGCTGCTGGTTATAGCGGCGGGCGGCCTCCTTGGCGGCGTCCAGTTTTTCGGTATCCATGCTTTTTACGGTATCATCGTAATTTTGGATCGCTTCGCTGGCGTGGCGCTGCGCCACCGCGTTGCTGATAACCGGGTACGATGCCACCCCAATGCCGGACAGGATCATCAAGGCCGCAAAGCCGACTTTTAGTTTTGTTGTGGTATCCATAGCGTCACCGCGAACCTTTCCGTGAGAGGGTTGAAGTTGGGAACTGATGCAATTAGAAATTAGGAATTAGGAATTGGAAGTAGGCAAAAGAATAAATAATAAAGAATAATGAATAATTGTGGTGGACCGCGGCGCATTGCGCCGCTCAGGAGATATTGGGTTGGGGGTGGTTTTTAGGGTAGTGAATAACAATAAAATAATCTGTAGGGCCTTACGGCGTTGCACACCACAAAATTGTAATAAACCTCGCCCTGCATGTAGGGGGCGGCGTCCCCGACGCCCCGTTTGACGGGCCTAATAATTGCCGCCCATCCACCCCGCGCCGCAAACATTGCAAATCATTTGTAGGGGCCGATGCTCGCCATCGGCCCGTTTGACGGGCCTTGCCATATTTATTTTTAGGTTCTGCACGGGGAACCACCCCTCAAGGGGAGCCACCGCAAACATAAGGTGAGATATTGGCGCCCCTTGAGGGGAGCTGGACGCGGAGCGGCCTGAGGGGTGGTTCCCCGCCACAAACCTAACCCGTAGGGTGGTTCCCCACGCAGAACCTAAAAATCAACCGAACAACGGCCATGTACACCCAAAAAAATTTATTTCCCAATAACCCACCATAGGGGGAGGGCCAAATCCGGCCCTCCCCCTGTGTATGATGGATTATCCCTCTATACCCTATTGGTGAATTGTAACATTGTTTTGCCTTGCGGCGGGCGCATCAGGTGCGGTTCTTCTTTTTCAGGCTCAGCAGCACGCCAACACCGGCCACAACCAGCAGCACACCAATGCCGCTGAACAGCAGGGTGCCGAAACCACCGGTGGTGGGCAGGTTGAAGCCCTTGCGGTTGATGATGGTAGTCAGAATATAGCCATTTCCAGGGGCACCTGGCTTTCCACCAAAGTACTCTTCATCCTCGGTCTCTTTCTGATGAACCAGCTTGCCATCAACATAGTCATTTTTTACAGTCCAACTCTTTTTGTACGATACCTGAATCGTAACTTTAACAGGGCCGCTCAGCAGATTATAGCCATTTACGGTTGCAGTTTCAACCAGATAATAAGTACCATTGGCCAGGCCATCTACTTGTGCCTTACCATCAGGACCAGTTACCAAATCGTATTTGGTATCATCATTTTTCTTATCATCAATTACAACTTTGACGAACCAGTTATCTTTATCTTCACCAGTAATACCGATGGTAGAACCCTTGACCGCATCCGGCGTACCTTCTGCAACTTTTTTATAAACGTTGAATTTAACACCCGGGAGCGGATCACCGTCATTCTTTTCACCGCGCTTATCAACATGAATGCTGAAAGTGTAAACAACGGCACCGTCTTCAATTTCGCTGGTATCCGGGTTAATTTTGCCGTCTGCATCAATCTTGTTAGAATACTTCAGATTGATCGTGTTCTTGTTGCCATTGACGGTCATATCCGCACCCTTAAGCAGTGTTGCGGTATATGTAATGGTAAATGTATCGTTGTAGGAACCATCTGCCTTTGTACCAACAAGTTCCTGAAGTGCTGCCTGCGTAAACTTTGCAGTGAACCCGTTCTCAGGGGCATCATAAGAAATATTTACACCAGCGCCCTTATATTCTTCATTAGCAGAAGTGTATACCTTAACGTCCTGATTATTCTTCAGATTTTCCGGCGTATCCGTTACTTCAAATACAAAATTGTCTGCCTCATTTTCTTTAGGAGTCGCAGTCAACAGTACCTCAGGCACTTTCACTGTTACCTTATAAGGAACATTATCGCCAACGCTGTAGTCGGATGCTTCAACGTATTCATCGCCATCTTTTGCAGGAGCACGATCCTTAACTTTCTTCTCAACATCGGGGCGCGGGTCAGTAACAGTCAATTCAAGGTTTTTCTCATCATTGCCTTTAGTAGTCACTTCACCATTATTTGCAACGGTAATTTCCTGGCTAGAACCATTTTTTACTTCAAAGTAATGCGGGGTCTGATCCGTGATGAATGCTTTATTGCTGCCGACACCCTGTTCAACAAAGCAGTAATAACCTGCCGAAAGGCCACTGACAGTAATTTTGCCTAAATCGCTTCCTTCACTACCTGTTGTGAGCAGCCCATTTGCACCAAACTCAGTACCCGTGTTATCACCGGAAGCTGTAGAAGACTTCTTGATTTGCTTCCACATCATCGTTGTATCATTTAGGTCGTCCGTGTAATTCGTAGTCGTAAAAGGAAAGATTTTGCCTTCGGTTTTAGTGCCCACAAATTTATACAGCTTGAAAGTTACACCAGAAAGCGTCTCGTTAGCTTCGCCGTTGCCAACTTGACCTTTTTTGATCAATGTAATATTGCCATAATCTGTTTTATTTTTCGGATAAACATGGACATCATACAGCCACTCTTCGCCCGGTTTCGTTGCGCCGATACGAGTCATGGGAACAGAAACCAAGAAAGGCTTGCAACGGGTAGTAACCGATGCCGGCGACTGAGTTTCAACTACCAAGTACAAACCAAGCGGAAGGTCTGTACTGTTCTCATCATTTTTCAGTGTAGCAATGCCATCAACATCTGTCGTTCCTTCTGCAACTTTCGGTGTTTTCGTTTCGTCCTTAACTACATAGTTGCCGTTTATCTTTTCAATAAGATCGTCAACATTCGGCTGCGCCTTATCACTGGATGCACTATAATACTCTCTTAAGGTATTTTCATTCCATACCTGATATGCAGTGAAAGTTGCATCTTTCAATGGGTTAGCATCCGCGGGGAGTTTCGTTGCATCTTCCTCTTCACCAGTGCTGTCCGGCTTTACCTCGCCATTGTACTCATACTTATGAATCGTAATGGAACCGGTATCCCGCGTCCATACAGCTGTACTCGGTTGTGGTGTCGTCGATGTTCCACTGTTCTCCGCCATTGCTGGCATGGCGCACAGGCTGAGGGCCAAGGCGGCGCTCAACAGGCCTGTGAGAAAACGTTTTGCTTTTTTCATTTCAGTACCTCTTCTCTTAAAAAAATCATCATCGGATGGGCGGCGGGGCCGCCCGGCTTAAGGGTTCTGCATCAGCACGGCGTGCAGTGCGGGGCGCTGCAGCGGGGAAACGCTGCCGCGCCGCCCGCACTGTGCCGTGAAGAAAAAAGGAGGAAAAACTGGGCCGCTTGCCCACTTGGCTTAAGGTGCATCTGAAACCAAAGGAAATAACGGATATTTCGCAGCCACAAGCAGGATGTAAGGCAAAGAGCCGCCGGAATCCTTTCCGGATCCCAAGGCTTTTTAACATAAAATCCGGCTGCGCTTATAGAAACAGGCGATATTTTCCGCATTTCAGTTACACACCCCGGCTTATGGTTGCGCCCTGCCGTAAACGGGCGCGCACTGGCGGGCAGGCCCTGTACCCTGGGGGTTGCTGGGTTTCCGGGGGATGGTTAATGTCGCCGGCCCCCTTTCCTGTTGTAGCGGAATGTGAATATCAACAGCCCTGCCACCGCCAGCGGCATGCCGATCAGCAGCCACAGGCTTGGCGCGTCTGCACCCGTGTGGGGCAGCTCAGGCGTTTTACGGTTCAGAACGGTAAGGGTCATGGTGTAGGTGTTATTGGCGCTCGGCTTAAACTTGCCTTCGTCCGTAATTCTCTGCCCATCAATATAACACTTGCCGTCTTGGGTAAATTGGATCTTAATTGGCTGTGCCAACAGGTTGTACCCCGGATGTGCCTTGGTTTCCGTCAGGCGGTATGTACCGGGTTTCAGATCTGTGAACACCTTGGTGATTTCGCCGTTTTCGTTCGTTGTGGCGGTAATGGAACCTGTGTTTGTGCCATTTGTGCCATTGAATATATAGGTAGTATCTACCTTCTGCGGTTCTCCTCCGGTTGTTGGTTCGACCAGCTTTTCCAGCTTGAACTCAACACCACCCAAGGGCACATCATTGCCATTTTTGCCTTTTTCCGCGTCCTTCTTGATGATATCCAGTGCAAACTTCGGGTTCTGCAGCTTGTTGGTCAGCTCAATCTTGCCGCTGCCGCCGGTGATGGTTCCATCGGGGGCTGTGGCTGGCGTTGTAGTTGCGCCGGTTTCGCTGTTCGTTTCGCTGTTTGCTGTTGCTTCAGCCTTTACAACATACGTTTTGCCGTCAATCGTAATGGTTCCGTCTTCCGCTGCCTGTTTAAATTCGCCCTTTTCTACCGTACCTTCCACAATGCGGTAAATATAGTTATTATCCGCACTGCCGCCAACCGGGTACTGATCCAGGTTGTTAAAGGGATACAGCCAGCCGTTATCTGTATGGCGAACCGTAACATATTTGCTGCCCGAGGTCGGGTAGTCAACAACCTCCCATTTGGCATCCGCAGCACTGTTTTTGCGCTGGAGCTGGATGTAAATCTCGTTCGGCTGGTTCGTTGTACCAAGGACCGTATCATTTGCATCTTTCCAGAGCTTATCGAACTCAATGTTGATCAGTTTGCGCTTGGTGTTGGTAAAGATTGCGGTAACTTTCAGATTGGTCGGATCGTTCGGCTTTTCGCTCGCCACAATCATGCCTTCCACCATGGTGTTGTTGATCACATGGGCTTCATTGCCATCCGGAACGGTTACGCTTTGCAGTCTGGAACCATCTTGCGGTGTAACTTCCTCGATGGTATAGCGGGTGCCAACGGGGATGCCGGTGATGGTCTCGGTGTGTTCTGGGTTGCTCTCATCGCTCATGTTGATCTCAACATACTTTATGATGGACTCTTTTTCCAGACCCTCACCGCCAACATCACTAAAGGTAACTTTGAACTTGTAGGTGCCTTTAATGGTATCTTTCTTACCAGCTGCGGCCTTCTTTTGGATTTTCAGCCCGCCGGTTTTGACGGTGTTGACGTATTTTACCTTTAGCTTTGTCAGCGTGGAGCTTGTTTCGTCCGGGTCCTTATAGGAGCGGAAGACGATGGTGTCGCCTTTGGGTTTGGTTCCGGTATAGTTATTACCCGTTTGATCATCATTCGGTCTTATTTTTTCCGTTCGGCCATCATTGGGGCTGCTTCCCTCCTGCTTGTCCAGCGACTTGTTCGTGTCGGTAACTGTCACGGATTCGCTATCGCCCTTCATCGAAGTAACCGCCTGCCCGTTCTCGCACACCGTCCATTTGGTGTCGTACAGGTTTCGGTTCAGTTCCTCTTTGAGCGAAATGTAGCTGCCGCGGCGGAACTGGTCACTGAAGGTAACGGTTTCTCCATCTTCCAGAACAAAGCGTCCGTCATCGTCCACTAACTGGGTGTCGCTGTCCTTGGTGGAGGTGTACTGTGCGTTTATGGCGTTTTGCAACTGACCGCTTGTGGCGGAGCCGTAATCCGGGATTTCCTTCTGATCGGTTGTAAAGCCGGTCATCGTTTTTGGCACCGCTTTGGGAATGAAGGTAAAGTTCCTGAAATAGATGTGGCGGCTATAGTTATCGCCCACGCGGATGGTTTTGACCTTGCCGTTAAAACCGTCCTGCGCTTTCATCTTGTTCAGGTCCAGCTTTACGGTGACCCATGCGCCTGTCTTCACTTCGACCGAGCCATACGTTGCGCCGTTAATGCCTGATGTGCCAAGGCTGCCTTTTTGGACGTCATTTTCATCCAGCAGTTCCAGATACAGGTTGTTGAGGGAAAGGTCACCTCCACTATCCCCTGGATCAACGTAAACCTGGAACGTAAGGAAGCGCTCGTCTTTGATATCGATGGGGTTTTTCAGCGTCAGGATGCCATAACGTTTCTTACGCGCTGCACTGACGGGTTCCGTATCCGTATAGCGTGCGTACCAGTGAAGGACCTTTTCGCCTTCAGGCCCGGAACCTTGCTCGGGGTTTGTATCCAACTTGAAAATGTACTCACCTTCGGTTGAATCGGTTGCGGGTTTAATCTCGTCACAATCCGCAAAATTCACCTCTTTGGTACCGCTTGTATCCGAGCCAGCGGCCACTTTTTCTCCATAATGGGTTGCCTGGTTCTGGATGGTGAAGTTGAAGATTTTCTGGTCTGTAAAGCAGTTTTTGAAGTCCGGATCAACCTTGCTCAGTTCGACCTCTTTTTGAACCTGCAGCTCGTTATTATCCGGGAAGTTGAACGCCACCGCCATGTTGGACTCCCACATACCGCGTTCCATATAGTACATGGTAAGGGTGTGCTTGCCGGTGGAAAGATTAGGGATGGAGACACTTGCGTTTTTATAATACTTTTCGGTTGTTCCTAAGTAAGTAATGCTTGTCTCCGTTTCATGCTTGTTTTCATCACAATCTTCAGCGCCATAATTATCTGTCTTGCTGTTCTTGACCCGGCTGACATAGGAAGTTACGGTGTTTTTCTTATTATCGCGCTGGTCAAATTCCAACACACCAGAAACTCTGGCATGAGCACCGCCAATATCCAGGACAAGCTGATTGTCAATGAAAACCCACACATCATCATCACCAGAGAAGTAAAAACGAATTGGAATTTCATTATTGTAGTCGTCCTTAACTGTTCCGGTACTGGTTAGGGTAAACGGAATTTCAAGTTTTGCACCGTAACCGTAATTGTACCTGACTGCGCTCTTACTGGTTGTGGTTTCATTGAACGGGAAAAAGCCGTATGGCGTTGAAACTTTATTTGGATCACTTGCACTGTCCACGTTGTGGGACGCCTCGCTCAGATATTCAGCGGTTGTCTCTCCCGTGCTATCATTACCAAGGTACAACTGATCGCTATTTGTATCTTTGCGCAGATATAGAGAAGTTTTGCTACTGTCAAACCACCAGTATTTAACACCTTTGCCTTTTTGATCTGATTCTACAAAAACTTCTTTTTGGGTAAACGGAAACTCAACATTGTGGTAAACTTCGCCAAGTTTTGCATTTTTGCTGTTTTTGCTGGTCAGGAACTCTTCATTGAAATGCGGTTCTTTCAGGGTCGTTCCATTCATCACGATGTCGCCATCGCTGTCCCTTTTGTCTGCCACAATGCCCTGGAAAGCGTAGGAATTTTTCTCGTTTCCGCCTCCTATATCAAAGTTCGAGTTATTGGCTGCGATAAAGATATTGTAAGAACTCCATCCGTACAAATTCAATGTACTTGCAATATCCGCAAATTTTGGAGCCCAATCACTTGGCTGGAAATGGCCTGTATAAATGGGATATATAATGGACTTTCCGGTATTATTATTTACATAACTCTGATAGTAGTCGCTGATTGCCTGATCGAACTGGCGGAAGGGTACCCAGTGGCGCTGATTAACCGCATTATCATTATCGTAGTTCTTACGGTTCTTGCCGTTCAGTTCGTAATCTGTATAATAGTCATACAGCGTACTGGTAACATACTTTGTGTTTGGTTTTTCCGTAAATTCAGCGGCGGCAATATCTACTACTTTAGTGTCAGGATTTTTCCACGTTTCGGCATCACGCAGGGTACCTTTTGGAGCCCAGTAGCCATCACGAGTGTCATTTTTATATACTGCATCGTCATTCGTATCCGCATAGAAGCAATTTTTGTCATCTGTGGGAATCGGCAGCCACTCTGTACTTACTCCATTTCCTTTTGTCTCCTTGTCACCGTTAATTGCATCACCGGAAAAGATGATTGAACGATATCCTTGGGGAATGTCAATATAATAAAGATTTTCGTTTGTACCATCTTTTACCAGCGTGCCGCTTTCGGATTCTACGCCGTCTCCTTTTATCCGATAATAAATGGTCTCTTTATTATTATTGGCTTTGGGGATTGAAAAGTCGTCGGTATCTCCATTCAATGCCATCTTGGAAAAAGTAGCATCGTAATAGATGCGGGTGGCACCGGGACGCCCCCATGTTGCATCCTCAATATCATTGTACATGTAGCAATAGCATTGACCTTCGGAATACTGGAAGCGTTTCTGATTTTCTCCTTTTACTTCCTCATTATAAAAATTGTAGTATTCACTTATTTCTGTATTCTCATCGCCCTTGGTAAAGCGAACAAAAGAGCAAAAAGCGTCAGGAATCTTAAATTTTGCTGTGAAATTAGGTTGGATATCATTTAAGGATATTGGCTGCTCACCGACCTGGACAAGCACTCCTTTATCATCCGGTTCATAAAACCAGGCTTTGACGTTCGTTAGTGTTTCACTGGTTTTATTTTCAAAGGCCATCTCTTTGTTAGCGAAATGCTTATGGCCAACCGTATAGTCCTTCCACTTCGTTCGATCCCAGCTATTCCCCTGATTTCCGTTCCCATTATTTCCGTCATAGTAGTTGCCGCCGATATAATGATCCTTATCATCTGGATTGAACGTCATCCACGGTGGACTCTGTTGTCCTACTTCAGCAATTACTATTTTGTGTGCAGGATTTTCGTCATTAATTGAATCTCCCTTATATCCGCAAAATTCAAGTCCATTCAACCCTCCGTTTTTATAGTGATCGGCCTTTTTCAGAACCGCAGAATAAATTTTTCTTTGATCCTTCGTTTCGCTAACTTCCTGCATCTCAAGATAATAAAAGTGATCTCTTTTTGGATCTTGTCCATCAGCGGCATGTATTTTTACCACTGTACAATCGCTCCAACCACTTGGCACTGCAAAATAGAGCGTGTAAGTTTCCGTATTCCCCCCCTCACTAACTGCCTGCACGTTATCCACGCTTTCTGCGGCGTACATCTTCTGCGGCTGTTCGGTCGGTTCCGGGGTGGCGGTGGGGGTCACGGTCGGCACAGGGGTGGCCGTTGCGGTGGCTGCCGGTTCCGGGGTCAGGGCGGGTTCTGCCGTGGGCTCCGGCGTTTCGGTCGGGGCGGGCTGCTCCGGCTCGGCACTTTGTTCCGGTTCCGGGGTGGCGGCGTTCTGCTCCGGCGGAGTGGTATCCTCCCCGGAGGCCGTTCCCTGCTCATCCTCCAGCAGCTCTACTTCGTCAGGTGCGTCGGGCAGAAGATCCACCTCGGCGTATACAGGCAGGGCCATTGCCATAACCAGGCAAGCGGTGACAAGCAGCGCTGTCAGCCGGCGCGCCCAACCTGTTGTGTTTTTCCCTGTTCTATTCAATCTGCTCACTCGCCTTTCGCGCTGGTTTAATGAAAGCACATTGTTCCACAGGGGATTCCTGTGGAACAATAAAAGAAGCCAGCTTCTTTCGCTTGCGCAACCGTTGCCATGTTGTTTTCAAAAAAAACCGCATCGAATCTTCTCATTGCGCATTTACTTTTCAGTGTTAAAGTATAGCACCTTTATACCAGAAAGGCAATACAATCCACGTAAATTCCTGTTTTTCAGCACTTTTACTGATTGCGTTTTCCTCCAATTATACAATGTATTCAAAGCCTTTGTATAAATTATTCCTGATTTTCTTTTTGGCAGCGGTCATTTTTATATACTTTGACCGCGCGTTTATGATCCTCTGCGCACACAGAGCGCAACTTTGCAGCAAAATTCACCTTTTTTGCTGCATTTCCCTGTTTTTGCGCAATTATTTGTTTCGCATGCGCCTGTTTGTGGCGGGGCCTGGCGGCTGGGTGGACGCCTTGTGGAAGGGATGGCAGGTTTGCGGCGCACGGTTCCCGTTTTTTTGCGGCGCGATGGGTACACCGCGCCCCTGCAAACGGTTTGCGGTGTTTGCGGCGGCGGGTGCGGGTTTGGTGGATTGCACGCCCGCCAACGGGACGCCGTTCTCCCTTTACAACGGGGTGCGGGTTTGCTGCAGATATGCCATTCGCTTTTTGTCCCCCCTGCCCTGCCCCTGATTCCCGGTTCCCCCTTGCCGATCTCTATCTGCGCCAGCTCCTGAGGTGCCTCTGAGAGCAGCGAAAATAGCGGATCTTTCGCAAGCACAAAATCCGGCTGCGTTTGCTGAAACAACACCGCACAATTCCCGCCTTGCGGCTTAAGCACCGCTCCGGCAGCTGCGGCACTTAGAATTATGCGGTATTGCCCTGAAACAGACGAGCTTTTTGACGTTTCAGATAAATCCCAGCTCCCAGCTTTCAATCTATCCTGTGTAAACTGCAACCCCTCACGCGCCATTCTGTGCGGCACTTACCTTATAATATAGGGGTACTGCCCTGTGTAAATTTGCAACTGATCTATTTGAAGCAGCTGTGAGCTGTTGCAATTTTGCACAGGGTATTGCCCACATTCTGTGCCGAACATTCCCGAAGCGTGTTGGAAAAACGCACAGGATTGCCTTGTTTCCCTATGCCGCTTACCGTTGGAAAAACGCACAGGTTACCCCCGGAACAGTTGCATTTTACACAGGGTATTCCCGCTCCCCTGCCCCGCCGTGACCCGCGTACCTGTTGGAAAACCACACAGGATAGGCCCGTTCCCCGTGTTGCAATTTACACAGGTTTGGCTGTTTTTGGCTTATTTGCAACTTTACGCAGGTTGCTTTCCGCACAGGAAAATGGTGGTGGAATGCACAGGCTGCAGTTGGTTGAACACACAGGTTTGCGTTGTTAAATTACACAGGCTCTACCTATTACTAATATAGAACTAAACAACTAAGCCATAATAACAACCAGAGGTAAGCCGGGAGATGGGGGAGAACGGGAAAAAATGGGTGTTGCCATTCCATCAGGTTACAGAACTCTGAAACAGCAGGACAGGAAAGCACAATAAAACCCTGTGTAACCTGCACCCGGGCTGCAGCCCCCACAGGATATATGGCAAACCACAACGCGGGTGTTGCATTTTGCACAGGGTAATGGCGGTGAAACCCTGTGTAAATTTGCAATTCTTGCGCTGGACAACAGGATGTGCTATAATGTTTAGCATGATGTGCGTGACCACCCGGGATACGGCAACCGATATAGGAGGCCCCTGCTTATGGCGGCAAGTAAACAGAAAAAAGATGATCCGTTTGTCGTTACGTTTGAAGAACGCGGGGACCAGACCATCGTTCGCAAATCCAATGACCTTGTACAGATGACGCGCAACAACCTGACGCTGAGCCAGCAGCGCCTGATGCTGCATATTTTTTCGATGATTAAGCCGGAGGATACGGACCTGCCCTCTTATGAGCTGAGCATTTATGATTTTATCAAGATGACCGGCATGGACCCGCATAGCGGGGCGCTGTACAAGCAGGTGCGCAAAAATATTGAGGAGCTGGCCAACGCGCCCATCCAGTGGATCAAGAATAACGGAACTTCCACGGTGGAAACATTCCGCTGGATCGATAAAGTGCGCATTGATGAGGGCCGCGCGCGCATGACCATCACGCTGGATCCGGTGCTGAAACCGCACCTGGTGCAGCTGAAAACCCTGTATACCACCATGGATGTGACCTACACCATGCTGATGCGGTCCACCTATTCCATCCGCATTTACGAGCTGTGCAAGAGCTACCAGAGCCTGTACCTGAAAAAGAAAGCGGCCGGGGAACCGCTGGTATGGAACCTGAGCATGCTGTATGAACAGCTTTCGTATACGGCCAACCGATGGTCGGATTTCCGCCGCCTGGCACTGGAAAAGGCAAAGGCGGAAATTAACGAAAAGACGGATATTATTTTTAATTACGATGTGTACGAAAAAAAGGGGCAAAAGGTTCTTTCGCTGGTGGTAACGATTGACCCGGTGGATGATGCCGCCGCACAGGCCAACCTGGACAGCATCAACAGCACAGTGCGCAAAAAGAGCAAAAAGAAGGGCCGCCCCACCGTGGCGATTGAGGATTCGCTGCTGGATGACCCCAGCGTGATCACCTTTGATTATGTTTCGGCACCGGAAACAACGATCCCCTATTCCTTTGGACGCCACCGCACCGAGCTGCGGGAGGAAATTGTTGTGAAAGCGCGCATGGATCAGCTGCGCGCGGAGATTACGCCCGAAGAGCTGCACGCGGTGGAAGTGATCATTGATGTGTTGGCAGATGCCTGCTGCACCATCCAGGCAGGCGATGGCGAGCAGGACGGCGGCAACAAAACGGTGTTTGGAAAGATGAATGCCATCATCCTGGATTGCGGCGGGCTGACCAGTTGGCTGGCCGGTGTGGCACCCCGCTATGCACAGGAGATCATTCCCCGGTCGCAGACGATGCGCAGCCCGGCGCGGTACCTGAACAAGGTGCTGCGCGAGGATATGGATAACTACCGCATTTATATTTTCCGCAAGGCAAAGCCGGCAGCAGAACCCAAAGAGGAGCTGTTGGAAGCGGAGTACCATGTGATGGACGAGCCGGTGCAGCAAACGATGCCGGAGCCTGAGCCGCCCAAGGTAGAGCTGATTCCCGAAACGATTGTAAAACGGCAGGATATGCGAAAAGAGTTTGCAAAGTTTGTAGATGATGGATACCTGGAAAAGACGTTGACGAGCGGCCAGCGCGGCGCTTACCACGAAATTTACCGCCACCTGGCAGCGCGGTGCGTGCCATCGCCTTCCAGCCTGCGCAATGGGCTGAAAGACGAAATGCGGCTGCATTACCTGGCCTGCATGAATGAAGTGATTGAAAAGTATGGCAGCCTGACCCCATTGATGGAAGCTATGGCGCATGAACTGGACTTTGATGTGTTCTGGGCAAAGGCCGCCAAGGACCCCAACGTGAATAACCCGATGGGGCTGTTCTACCACATTATTGAAGAACGCGCGCTGAACCCGATCGGCACCATAATGAACGACCAGGCACAACGGCAGAAGGTTGCCGCCAAGGAAAAAGGTGAAAAAGATAAGTGGCACAACGAAAGCTGGATGGATGCTTTTGAGGAAGATATCCCGGATGACAGCGAAGAGTAATTGAGATGAAGCAGAGCGGATAATCCGGGAGCGCTATTATAATAAGGTAAGCAGCGGCTGGCAGATTGCTGGCCGCTGCTTTTTTGATTTCAGATAGACCTTGGGATAATAGGTGAGAATGAAGGTACGTGAGCGGGAGTGCCTGGATGAAGTGAAGAAGGATGGGAAGGAAAAACGGCAGAGAAAAAGCGTGAACAGCAACGAAGAGATGCCTGCATAATATTCGTCAAAATATCCGTTGACACACGCGAAGCATATGATATAATAGAAGCTATAACAGCAACGAAGAGATGCCGCACGGCATGGGGTACCCGTTTTTGCAACCCGCGGTATTGCCTTAGATTAAGATGCCAGCGTGCGGTACCACAAAAAGAACCGAACAAAAGGCAAAAATTAATCGACAGCAACGAAGAGATGCCTACACAAAGGCGCTCGCAAGGAGGAAAACAATGGGATATTGTATCTCAGTCTGCATTGAAAAAGGCGGCGTGGGAAAAACCGTTACCGTCTGCAACCTGGCGGCGCTGATGGCGCAGGACGGCAAGCGGGTGCTTGTTGTGGATATGGATGCCCAGGGCAACTGTACCTATACCCTGACGGGCGCCCGTGTAACCGATAATACTTTTGACCGCGCTGGCGTGTATGATATGTTCCGTGCCTATGGCATCAGCGGCACGCAGAACTATATTTCCCGCACGCAGTTTGATAATATTGATATAATTCCGGCAAATGGCAACACCCCAATGGCGGCCAAGCAGCTGCAAATCCTGGAACAGTCCGAAAGCACCAGTATCAATATGTTTTTGGCCATGTGCCTGGCACAGGTTGCCGGCGAATACGACTATATTTTGATCGATACCCCGCCGTCCCGCGATGTAATGGTGACCAACGCCCTGATGGCCAGTGACTTTGTACTGATCCCCTGCGTGTGCGATGACTACAGCCGTGACAGTGTGTACCGCACTGTGGCCATGTGCCAGCAGTTGGAGCACGATGAGGGTGAAAAAATTGATGTTTTGGGCATTATCCTGACTATGGTGGAAAAAACTGCCCTGACCGAAGTGATCCGCAATGAACTGCGGGAAAGCCAGCTGGGCAGCAAGCTGTTTACTGCCGAAATCCGTAAGGGACAGGCTGTAAAGGATAGCACCCGCCTTGGTGCGCCGGTTGTGCTATGTGCACGCAGCAGCAACCCGGCAAAGGATTATGCAAAGGTGTATGCCGAGCTGAAAACGCGCGTTGAACAGGAGGCAGAGTGATGGCAAGCAAACTGGACCGACTGCAGAAGAAAGGCTTTAAAGTAAACGAAGCAGCGTTAAGTAAGATCGCGCGCGGCGACCAGGAGCCGGGCGGTGAATACAGCGAGATCAATATCAATGATATTGAAGAAAACCCGGATAATGCCCTTTACCGTGAGCTGGATACCGAGGAAGATATTGCGCTGCTGGCCGATGACATCCGCCGCGCGGGGCTGCTGCACAACCTGGTTGTGTTCCCTAAGACCGGTGTTGGCGGAAAATATGTGCTGCTTTCCGGCGAGCGCCGCCTGCGTGCGCTGCGCCTGTTGGTGGAGCAGGATAAACGCGAGCAGGAAGAAAAGCAGCTGCCCAACCGCATGAGTGAATGGCAGAAAGTGCAGTGCAAAGTGGTGCGCAACTTGACGGAAAACGAAAAAGTTGTGTATATTGACAGTGCAAACCTGCAAGTGCGCGGCGGCATCAGCAATGAACGTGTGATGCGCCAGGCGGCGGCGCGTTTTGTGGAAAACCTGCAGAAAGCACCGTATAACCTGAGCGCAGCGGAAGCGAAAAAAGCGCTGAAAGAGGTCAGCCCGCTGAATTCCCGCACGATTGATAAGGCGCTTTCGATTCAGAATGATCTCAACCCTGATCTGCGTCGCTTGCTGGATGAGGAATTCCTGAACCGAGCCGAGTGCGAAACCTATCTCCGCTTGACCCTGGAAGAACAGGCCCGTGCAGCCGCAGTGTTTTTGAAAATCGCAGCCCTTGACCCACGCAGCCATGAGCGCCGCGCCATCAAGGACGCATTGACCACCGCCATGCTGGATGTAGCAGTGGAACGCCGCAGCATGCAGGAGCGCGAGAGCGTATTTGCAGCAGCGTTGCAAAATGCACAGGATGCAATCGGTCAGGCCAAGACGCAGGAAAACAAGGCGGCGGCAGTAGATAAAGACCACAACTTTATTTCGGCCAAGCTGCCTACCACGGCCCGTAAACTGCGTAAAATTGCAGCGGCAAAAAATATTGAAGCTAAGATCCGCAGTTATACGGCAGAGGACCGCAAAGCAATGTCGGACCAGATGCAGGAGCTGATTGCGGCAGCGCAGGAGCTGAAAGCACTGATTGATGCTGTGGAATAATCCAGATCCACGAAAGCAGCAAACAACAAAAATCCATGCAAATAGGAATACAGGAATCCACGATATGAAACAGCGAATTGTCATCCGGCTGCACCTGGCTGTGCGGGCAGTGCTGCAAAGCGAAGCGGACTGGCGCGGCACGCGGCTGGGCACCCTGACATCGGAGCTGATCCATGAACAGGCTGCGAAAGCGCGCCTGTGCGGGGTGCAGAATTACGAGTTGAACCCCGTCAGCAGCCGCTATGTTCCCGTTACAAACGGGACAAAATATAAGCAGACATCTGGCCTGGAGCAAATCTCCATCTATCTGAACGATGAGGATATGCAAACCCTGAAAGAGCTGGCACTGGCCAACGATAGTGTGCGTGTGATCAACGGCAGGCAGGCAATCACCTACCGATATGTTGTTCCCGGAATGCTGCTGAACGACCCGGTGTTTACGGGGCTGACAGAGCAGAACAGCACGGCAGAGTAAGCACTTCAAAATCTTGAATAAATCAAAGGCGGCACCGCGTTTTTTGAAAGACGCGGTGCCGTTTTGTATACAAAGCAGCCTGAAAATACTACAAAACATAAACCTGTGCGAAATTACAACAAAACGGATAGAAGGTGAGAATAGGAAAAAAGGAGAAATATGTTGGAATTTTACACAGGTTTACAGAGCAAAACATGAGGAAAAGCGCGATGCAGCGTTTGCAAAATAAAGCGGATTTTGGGTGAATCAGGTGCGGGGAACCAAAAAAGAGGGGAAACCTGTGTAAATGGCAACAATCTGCAGGGTGAATTACCTTTTTATAATACGACAGGGATAGTAATACCCTGTGTAAAGATGCAACACTGTACGCTGCGAAAGGGGAGAGTTGCAATTTTACACAGGGTATTGGTTATTCTGTCAGGCGGAGTAGAAGGAAAACACTAAAGGCAATACCGCACAATTCTAAGTACCGATACGGCGAGCGAGGTACGGCAGATGCTAAGCCAAAAGCGCAGATAATACTGGATGTCTTATCGAGCATTTTGGCAACGCAGATGCCGTGCCGCAGCCGCCGGAGCGGTGCTTAAGCCGTCAGGCGGGAATTGTGCGGTATTGCCTAAAAACAAAATGGCATATATGAGCTGTATTATACGATTTGGAATTAAAACAGCCGACCAAACGATGGGATTTGGCGGGATAGGGAGAAAGGCGAAAGTTGATATGGAGAGAGCGAGGGCAGAGGTTGGCATGCTGCTTGATAGACAAAAACGTGGAAACGTGATGTGAAATGGCGGGAATACAACGCTATTTTTGTATTAAACTCATTAAATATTACAATTTGTATTTTGGTACAGAGAATCTCTTTGGAAACCAAGCGGGAATAATTTGACGATTTAAGCAATAGTAGATGGCCTGCAAATTACCTTCGCATCGGCGAAAGACAGTCAAGATAAATGCGGAATGGTTAGTAGCAAGGAGAAAATGACTGCCGGACGCCGCGGAAATCGGGCAGCATAAAAACATGAATTTTTCAGATACACCCTAGAGGCAGCCTGTGAGATTCACCCTTCAAGCATTTGTGGTGACAGGTGTAAACAGCGCCCGGTTCTCTCCGCCGCTCCGCGGCATCTTTCCACCCCGCGGGGAACTGCCCTCAAGAGAAGCATCGTCTCCTGCAAATATTTTAGCGGGCACAACACAAACCAACAAGGTTCTCCGCGGCGGGAAGGGGAAATCCCGCCCCACAGGTTGTTTATGGGGTGGATGTGTGGGATATAATAATCCGCAGGGGAAAATTCCGTCCTACCACCCTGCACAAAAATCCATCCCAGGCCATCATTCCAACCCACCAAAAATCCAGAATGTTCCCCCGTCCGAACCCCCCACTCGCAAAATAAAAGCTACCCGCCGATCCTAATGAAACGCTCAACCCCCCAGAATATGATGCACAAGCCGCCCCAAAACCGCCAAACAGTATCCCCAAAATACGCAAAAAGCTAAGGCAACACCGCACAATTCCCGCCTTGCGGCTTAAGCACCGCTCCGCCAGCTGCGGCACGGCATCTTCGTTGCCAAAATGCTCGATAATGTCGGGTTGCGGTACCCGCATCGTGCTTCGGGGGCAAAAGCCCCTCGCACTCTGCGACCGCTGCCCCTGCTTCGGTTCGCTGTTTCCGCCACTGGCGGCGCTCACCTTTGCAGCATCCAGTATTATCTGCGCTTTTGGCTTAGCAGCTGCCGCACCTCGCTCGCCGTATCGGCACTTATAATTATGCGGTATTGCCCTATAAAAAACCTGCACAAAAGGAAATCCCCGCCTGAGGGAAAGGCGGGGATTTGAGAAAGGAGGAGAAGAACACATGAAAAAGATTTGTTAATATTTATCTTTCGCTTGCAACTAAATTGTAACCTTTTTGAAACCTTTTGTCAAGGCCAAATTGTAAAAGATTTGTAACCAATTTTGTGTTTTTTGTGTGAACGCTTCATCCTTCTCTTTGTTGCCCCGTCAATCCGCGTTATCCTGCAGGGGTGCCAGGGTAATTTCGGCTTCAAAGTTGCAGGTATCCCCCTGCCACCCGGCCATATACCAGCGGTTTTCGCCCACTGCGGCGCGGTACAGGCGGGTGCTTTCGCCCATGGGTACTTCCTTGTGATAATACAGGATCACATCCGTTACAGTGTGGGTCCGCCATACTTCCAGCGGCAGCGCATCACAGATCAGGTCCGCATACACGGTATTGTTCATATGGCCGTTCCGATCGCACCGGCTGTACACAGCGCGATGGGTGCCAAGCTCTTCACAATCCTCCCGCTTGACTTTTGTCAGCTTGATGGGCAGTTCCCGGTCCAGCTTATCCACCCAGCCCGTTGTGGGGAAACCTTCCGGGTGCTTGCGCAGGATCATCCGCTTGTCAGTATCAATCAACACCCAGCGGCTGTCCACACACGCTTCTTCCCTGCCCTGTGCATCGCAAAAGGTGGTAAAGCGGCGGTTGACGGCGCGGTGCAGGGCTTCCGGCTCGGTCTGTACGGTAATGGTTTCTTCCACGCGCGGGGTACGGGTAATGTGCAGAGCCAGCTTGGCCAGCACGTAAGACGTGTGGGTGCTGGCATACAATTCCGGGGTAATGCCGTAATGTTCCGCATCCTCGGTGCCAATTTGCTGGCAGTAGCGCAGCAGGCTGCCAAGGGTTGCCATTTTGCGGAAGTCAACATCATTTTCGTAGATCCTATATTCCTGGGTGTATTTCATCTCTCTGCCCTCTATTCATCTGCATTGTTTTTGCACACAAATCTTTTTTATAGTATAACACAAGCCCCGGTTCATCACAAAGGACAAATCGGGGCTTGTGTTTCAAATTGATTTTAAGCGGTGCCGGGCTGCTTAATAATTGTCCTGCACCTTTTTGCGCATCTTGCGCCAGATGTTAAAGCCGGAAATTGCAATGGCCCCCAGCAGGAACACCACGATCAGCCAGCCGCTGCCGGATTCATCGTAGCTCTTCATCTCACTCCATTTAGCGTCCATTTCGGCGTTGATGTCATCCGGCAAGGTCACAAAGACTTCCGCCTTATTCATCACTTCATCGCTGGGGTAAGCGATCGGGCTGTACTTCAAATCATCGTCCAGCCGCTCCCACACTTCGGTGATGGGGGTGGAGTAGCCGATGAAGTCACAATTCTGGTAGCCGACATCCGGTTCACACATAAAGTTGATGAACATTTCGGCGGCTTCCTTATGTTTGCTGGAAGCCGGGATGCACATGCTGTCCACAAAGAAGTTGACGCCCTCCTCCGGCGAAACGAACGCCAGATCCGGGTTTTCATCGATCATGGTCAGGGCATCGCCCGCATAATACGGGGCCATGGCAGCTTCGCCGCCCTCCATTTTATCGAAGATCTCATCCATAACATAGGCCTGCACTACAGATTTCTGAGCCTGCAGTTCCTTCATTACGTCGTCTACTTCTTCCACGCTGGAAGGGTTCAGCGAAAGGCCCATCTTTTTAGCTGCAATAGCGTAAGCATCGCGGGAGTTATTGAACATCAGCACATTACCGGCGTACTCCACATCCCACAGGTCCGCCCAGGATGTGGGCAGTTCTTCCACCATGGTGGTGTTATAAATAATGCCGGTGGTGCCCCAGGTATACGGCACACTGTAAGTGTTATCAGGGTCATAGCTCCAGCCGAGGTAATTCTCGCCGATGTTGGCCATATTGGGGATGTTATCGTAATCCAGCTCGGCTAACATGTTTTCGGCAATCATTTTGCCCACCATGTAGTCAGACGGCACGATCACATCATAACTGGCACCGCCGGATTTCATTTTGGCATACAGGCTCTCGTTGGAGTCAAAGGTGGTATAGTTGACCTTGATACCGGTCAGGTCCTCGAAGGCCGAAATCACGTTCACGCTGTCATCGGAACCATCCGAGATATACAGGCCCCAGTTATACACGTTCAGGGTCAGATGGTCGTTGGCAAAGCGGGTCCAATCGTAATCGGCAGAAACCGAGATATCCTCGTTGACCTCCAACATCTCCCCTTCCGCTGCAAAAGCAGGCAGGGTGCAGGCAAGGCTTAGGGCTGCGCACAAGGCAGCGCTGACAACCGCGCGGGTAAACTGTTTCATCTCTGCTTACCCCCTTTACTGTTCGGCCGCAGCGCGGCGGATGGCCTTCTGGTTACGCTTGTAGGCGCGGGAATCCATAGCGTTGGAGGTAAGGATGATTGCCAGAATGACCAGGAATATGATGGCAGACAGCGCGTTGATCTCCGGGCTGACCTTTTTGCGGGTCATGGAGTAGATGGCAATGGGCAGGGTCTGCATGGTGCCGCAGTTGAAGTAGGAGATCATGAAGTCATCAATGGAGTAAGTCAGGCAGATCAAAAATGCCGACATGATGGCCGGGCTGAGTTGCGGCAGAATGACCTTGAAGAACGCCTGGCGCGGGGTGCAGCCCAGATCCAGGGCGGCATTGTACAGGCTGCTGTCCAGCTGGCGCAGCTTGGGGCCGACATTAAAAATAACATACGGCACATTGAACGTAATGTGCGCAATCAGCAGGGTGATCCAGCCGAACACGCCATTTTCGCCGCCAATGCCCATTTTTTGCACGATAACGAACAGCAGCATGAGGGAAACGCCGGTGATGATTTCCGGGTTGACAACCGGGACATAACTGATGTTATTGATAATCAGCTGTGCCTTGCGGCTCATGGAGTTGATGCCGATGGTGGCCAGGGTGCCCAGCACCGTGGCAATGATAGCCGAAACAAATGCCAATACCAGTGAAAGCCCCAAAGCGGAAAGGATCATCTCATTATGGAACAGGCTGGCATACCATTTTAAGGAAAAACCGGTAAATACCGCACGGCTCTTATTTTCGTTAAAGCTGTAGGCGATGAGGACCGCGATGGGCAGGTACATAAACCCGAACACCAGCACCAGGTAGGTGCGCTGCAGCAAATGCTTATGCTGTGTTTTCATTACATCACACCCTCCATTTCCTCTTCGTCAAAGCTGGAGGTAAAGCTCATGCAGAGCAGAACGATCACCATCAGCACAAGGCTCATGGCAGAGCCGAGATTCAGGTTGTAAGAGTTGCCAAGGAACTGCAGCTCGATCAAGTCGCCAATCAGCAGGTTAGCGCCGCCGCCCAGCATACGGCTGATAATAAAGGTGGAAACCGCCGGAACAAACACCATGGTAATGCCGGTGGCAATGCCGGGCTTGCTCAGCGGGATCAGCACGCGGCCTAAAATCTGGAACACATTGGCTCCCAGGTCCTGCGCAGCTTCCACCACAGAATTGTCGATCTTTGTCATGGCGGTGTACAGCGGCAGGATCATATACGGCAGGTAGTTATACACCATGCCCAGTACCACGGCGCCGGAGGTATTGATCATATTAAAGGGGCCGATGCCGAACAGGCCCAACAGCTTGTTGATCAGGCCGTTTTTTTCCAGCAGGGTCATCCACGCATAGGTGCGCAGCAAAAAGTTCATCCACATGGGTAGCATGACCAGCATCAGCATAATATGCTGTTTATTGGCGCGCAGCCGGCTGAGGAAATACCCCACCGGGAACGCCAGCACCAGGCAGATGATCGTGGCCTCCGCCGCAAGCAGCAGGCTGCGGCCAAAAACCGAGGCGTACCGCCCAATGCTGGTCAGGTTGGCAAGGGTAACCTGACCGTCACTGTTGGTCAGGGCATACCACACAACAATGCCCAGCGGCACCACAATAAACAGGACCATCCACACCAGGTACGGTGCGGCAGCCCAGCGCGAAGCTTTGGAACGCAGCATCCCATCACACCTCCTCGCGGGACATGATGTGAATTTCATCCGGGCCAATGTTCATGCCGATCAGCTCGCCCGGCTGGCTGGCCTGGGTGGAGTGGATCAGCCATTCTTTGCCTTCCACGTCAACGTGCATTTCAAAATGCACGCCCTTGAAGATCACCTCGCGCACAAGGCCAGTCAGCTTGCCGGCGGACGGCGGAACGATATCCACGTCCTCCGGGCGGACAACCACCTGCACCGGCTCGCGCGGCTTAAAGCCGCGGTCCACGCAGGCAAATTCCTGCCCGCCAAAGCTGACAAGGAAGTCTTTTTCCATAATGCCGTCCACAATGTTGGAATCGCCGATGAACTTGGCAACAAAGGCATTGCGCGGCTCGTTATAAATATCCTGCGGGCTGCCGATCTGCTGGATGTTGCCCTTGTTCATGACAACAACGGTATCGGACATGGTCAGGGCTTCTTCCTGATCGTGGGTAACGTACACAAAGGTAATATTCATCTCACGCTGCAGGCGTTTGAGTTCCAGCTGCATTTCCTTGCGCAGCTTCAGGTCCAAAGCACCAAGCGGTTCGTCCAGCAGCAGAACACGGGGCTGGTTGACCAGGCTGCGTGCAATGGCCACGCGCTGCTGCTGGCCGCCGGACAACTGGTTGATGCTGCGGCGCTCAAAGCCGCGCAGGCCCACGGTTTCCAGCATTTCCAGCACTTTGGGGCGGATGGTTTCCTCCGGCAGCTTTTTCAGCCGCAGGCCAAAGGCCACATTCTCGTACACGTTCAGGTGCGGGAACAGCGCGTATTTCTGGAACACGGTATTCACCTGCCGCTTATACGGCGGTACCGAGGCGATATCCTTGCCATCGAAAAAGACATTGCCCGATTTTGGGGTAATAAACCCGGCGATCACACGCAAGGTGGTTGTTTTGCCGCAGCCGGAAGGGCCAAGGAACGTAACAAACTCCTTATCGTGGATGTCAAGGGAAAGTTCGTCCAGGATTCTTTCCCCGTCAAAATCGACGACAATGTCTTTCAGTGATACAATTTCATTCATTTTACTGCATCCCCCTTTGCGGAATTTAGTCCCACCTCGGGCCTCCTTGATGCCGGCTCGCCGGCTTTTCCCGGTGGGTCAGCGCCAATTATGCCGCCCCGCAAAAGGTTTGTTACACCACCGCAAACGCGGCAGCTGCAGCAGCACATACAACGCCAATGTGTTCTGATGTTTAACAGATGCAACACACAAGCTTCATTATACATTGTTTTGGGGGGCTGTCAACAATTATTTCATATTTTTCCGGTTTTTTACATGGGGATGACAAAAAGTCAGCTTGTTTCCTGTCTTGCTCCACCGTTTTTCCCCTGTCCGTCCGGTATTATCCCCTGTTCTCCCGCTGCCGTCTGCATCAAAATTAACAGGTGTCGTTCGCAGTTATTTTTGTCATTTCACACCACAGGGGCGCGCATTGTGCGCCCGCGACCGTTTACAATATTTCAGGGTAAAATGCCACTTTCTGCCCGCCATGCAGGCCGATGACGAGCATCGGCCCCTACAAATAAATTTTATGCCCGGTGCTTTCCCTGTAAGGTAAGTAACCCCATTATTTCTGCCGGGCAAAATGCAGATTTTTAATACCAAAAATACCCGTACAGCTTTCAGGCTGTACGGGTATTTGCATTTTATTGGTGATTCAGCAGTGTTAAGTTTTCAAATTGCCCTAAATCGCTTAGAAAGCAACCTTCTTGGCAATGTATTCTTTCAACTCGCTGATGGGCATACGGATCTGCTCCATGGTGTCGCGGTCACGCACGGTCACGCAGTTATCGGCTTCCACCTTGTCATCGCCGACAGTCTGGAAGTCCACGGTGATGCACAGCGGGGTGCCGATCTCATCCTGGCGGCGGTAACGCTTGCCGATGGAACCGGCATCGTCGTAATCCACCATAAAGTCCTTGGCCAGCTCGTTGCGGATCTCCATAGCCTTATCGCCCAGCTTTTTGGACAGAGGCAGCACAGCGCACTTGAACGGTGCCAGGAACGGATGCAGGTGCAGCACGGTGCGCACATCCTCCTTGCCCTTGGAGTCGGTCAGATGCTCTTCATCATAAGCTTCGCACAGGAAAGCCAGTGCCACACGGTCACAGCCCAGGGAAGGCTCAATGACATAAGGAATGTAATGCTCGTTGGTTTCGGGGTCAAAATATTCCAGGCTCTTGCCGGATGCTTCCTGATGGCGGCCCAGATCGTAATTGGTACGGTCTGCAATGCCCCACAGCTCGCCCCAGTCGGTGAACGGGAAAGCGTACTCGATATCGGTGGTTGCGCGGCTGTAGAAAGCCAGCTCGGCAGGCTCATGGTCGCGCAGGCGCAGGTTTTCCTTGTTGATGCCCAAGGACAGCAGCCACTTTTCGCAGTAATCTTTCCAATAGGCAAACCAATCCAGGTCGGTGCCCGGCTTGCAGAAGAACTCGCATTCCATCTGTTCGAACTCGCGGGTACGGAAGGTGAAGTTGCCCGGCGTGATCTCATTGCGGAACGCCTTGCCCACCTGGCAGACGCCAAACGGCAGCTTGCGGCGGGTGGTACGCTGGATGTTGGCAAAGTTGACGAAAATGCCCTGTGCGGTTTCGGGGCGCAGATAGCAGGTAGAGGAAGAATCCTCGGTTACGCCGATGGCCGTTTTGAACATCAGGTTAAACTTGCGGATGGGGGTAAAGTCATGCTTGCCGCACACAGGGCAGACAACTTCAGGATGGGTGGCAATAAATTCATCCATCTGGTCAAAGGTCATGCCGTCCACATCCACGTTCTGGCCCTGCTCGCAGTCGGCAATCAGCTTGTCCGCACGGTTGCGGCTCTTGCAGGCGCGGCAGTCCACCAGCGGGTCGCTGAAGTTGCCCACATGGCCGGTGGTGACCCAGGTCTGCGGGTTCATCAGGATAGCGGCATCCAGGCCGACGTTGTAGGGGCTTTCCTGCACAAACTTTTTCATCCATGCTTTTTTGACGTTGTTTTTGAACTCAACGCCCAGGGGGCCATAGTCCCAGCTGTTGGCAAGGCCGCCGTAAATTTCGCTGCCAGGGTAGATGAAACCACGGTTTTTGCACAGGTTGACGATCATGTCCAGGGTCTTTTCGCTGTTCTTCATTTTCTAACTCCTTCCGCATGGCTGGCTGCCACACAAAGCGATTTAACCGGCGCACGGTGCGCCGTCAGGCCTTTATTATAGCACGGGCCGCGGGCAGTGGCAACACTGCCGCCAAAAAAGCCGGAACAAATTTGGCACAACTGCTGAATTAGGGCAATACCGCATAATTCTAAGTGCCGATACGGCGAGTGAGGTGCGGCAGATGCCAAGCCAAAAGCGCAGATAATACTGGATGCTGCAAAGGTGAGCGCCGCCAGTGGCGGAAACAGCGAACCGAAGCACGATGCGGGTACCGCAACCCGACATTATCGAGCATTTTGGCAACGCAGATGCCGTGCCGCAGCCGCCGAAGCGGTGCTTAAGCCGCTAGGCGGGAATTGTGCGGTGTTGCCTTATATCAATGCTCTCTGCACGTCACAAAATTTCAGCCGCAATCTGCCTGGCCAGCTGCAGCACCATTTTGCGGTCCCGCAGCGCGGGGTCCGCTGCAATCAGGCGCTGCAATTCTTCCCGCACGCGGGGGATTTTGCGCGCTGGAATGCCAATGCGGGCCATTTCTTCCACACTGATGGGCAGCACGATGCTGCTGTCCGCCTTGCCGCGGAACGGCTGCGGGTTAGTGCCCCAAACAAAAAGGTGATGTTTCATTGGGTACCTCCTGGATGCCTTTGGGCTGACATTTTTGGTTATTATAGCAGAAATTTTCAAAAAAGTGTTTATTTTGCAGCGAAAAACCTTTATAATATAAAAATCATAGCGCCATGCGCCAAACGAACTGATTGCCAGGCTGGCAGCTGCGGCTGCGCCTGATTTTTTTGAGGTGAAACTTATGTCTTTTATCGACAGCTATAATCCCCATTTGCTTGATGGTGTGCAGCATGTGCATTTTATCGGCTGCGGCGGTTCCGGAACCTATCCCCTGATCCAGATCCTGCACAGCCGCGGGCTGACCATTTCCGGCAGCGATGTGGAAGAAACCAAGATCACCAAGGCCGAGCGCGCCATGGGCGTGACAGTATATCTGGAGCATGACGCCGCCCATTTGGGCGATGCCCAGCTGGTGGTTTACAGCGCCGCCATCCATGATGAAAACCCTGAGCTGAAAGCTGCCCGCGCCCGCGGCATTCCCGCCGTGGAGCGCAGCGTGATGCTGGGTTATGTCAGCCGCATGTATTCCCACAGCGTCTGCGTTTCCGGCACCCACGGCAAAACCACCACCACCGGCATGATCACGACCATGCTGGAACTGGCCGGCAAAGACCCCGCCGCCGTAATCGGCGGCAAGCTGCCACTGATCGGCGGTTACGGCAAAGCTGGCCACGGCGATGACGTTGTGATCGAAGCTTGCGAATACAGTGAGACCTTCCTGCATCTGACCCCGTTTATGGGCGTTATTTTGAACATTGATAACGATCACCTGGAGTATTACGGCACGATGGGCCGCCTGAAGATGGCGTTCCAGAAGTTTGCCCTGCTTTCCCGCACGGTCGTGTTCAACATGGACGACCGCAACACGGTGGATGTGGTCAACTCCATTGACCGCCCGGTGTTCTCTTTCGGCATCAATGAGGAAGCCCGCTTCCGCGCAGTGAACATTCAGGAATACCGCCCCGGTTTCTATGAATTTGACGTTCTGGAGCTGGGCGAGCAGTTTGCCCACATCAAGCTGGGTGTTCCGGGCTACCACAACATTTACAATGCGCTGGCCATGTGCTGCTGCGTGCGCCCGCTGGGCCTGCAGCCCACCGATGCCGAGCGCGCCGCGGCAGAGTTTCACGGCACCGGCCGCCGGTTTGAGATTAAGGGCGAATGCAACGGTGCCCCCGTGGTAGATGATTATGCCCACCACCCCACCGAGCTTGCCGCCACCATGGCAACCGCCAAAAAGATGGGCTACAAGCGCATTATCGCTGTGCACCAGCCGTTCACCTACAGCCGCACCAAGGCCCTGATGGATGACTTTGCCGCCGTGCTGCGCCAGGCCGATCAGTGCGTGCTGCTGCCGATCATGGGCAGCCGCGAGGTTGACGACGGCAGTGTGAAGAGCGAGGACCTGGCTGCCAAGATTCCCGGCAGCATTGTGGTTGACGGGCTGGAAAGCGCTGCCAACTGGGTCAAGCAGAACGCCCGCGAAGGCGACCTTGTGGTTTGCATGAGCTGCGGCGATCTGTACAAAGCCTGTGATATGATGGTGGGCAAGGCGTAAAATTTATGCTGCGCCACCATGCCGCTATCGCTATATAGACGCTATTATCCCATAAAATAATAATATCTGCCTGTTTTCCCGGTATGATGCGGGGAAGCGGGCAGATTTTTTGTTGGTGTATTCCGTTTTTATTTTTGGATTGCATTTAAGGCAACACCGCACAATTCCCGCCTTAAATGTGACCTTCTGGCTCGCAATCCTGCAACCGCCGCCAGGCGGCTCTTAGGCCGGAGATGGATGCCCTCATCCCGCCGCGGAGAAACCTTGCCGACTGCACATTATATTTTGCAACACCCCTAAACCCCATTTGTAGGGGCCGATGCTCGCCATCGGCCCGCCGGGCTGCCTGCACTGCTCCCTGTCCACTGACCACTACCCACTCTCCACTCTCTCACGATGCGCACGCCGCCACATCCCCCATTGTCAGGGTAATGTGTCCGTCCGGAGCGGCATCCGCCACAAACAACACGCCGGGGCGGGCGGTACCGGCGGCAATGCGGTCGGCCAGGGCCTGCTCCACGGCGCGGCTCACCTTGCGGCGCAGCTCCCGCGCACCATAGGCGGGTACGGTATCACCTGCCAGCGCCGCGGCAGCCGCCGGGGTATGGCGCAGGGTGTAGCCCTGGCGGGCGGCGCGTTCTTCCAGCTCGCAGAGCAGGCGATCCGCGATCGCGGCCAGCTGGGCGGGGCCAAGCGGGTCGAACAGCACCACATCGTCCAGGCGGCCCATCAGCTCCGGGCGGAAATAATCTTTGGCTTCCTGTAATGCCTTTTTGCCGCGGCGGGCGGTTTCTTCGGCGGCAGCGCCGAAGCCCAGCGGGCTGGCCTGCCCCGCCAGGCAGCGCGCCCCCAGGTTGGAGGTGAGCAGAATGATCGTGTTGGAAAAATCCGCCTTGCGCCCCTGGGCATCGGTCAGGGTGCCATCTTCCAAAATCTGCAGCAGAATATTCTGGATATCGCTGTGGGCCTTTTCAATTTCATCAAACAGCACCACGCTGTAGGGGCGGCGGCGCACGGCTTCGGTCAGCTGGCCGCCCTCATCGTGCCCCACATAGCCCGGCGGTGCGCCGATCAGCCGTGCCACCGTGTGCTGCTCCATATATTCGCTCATATCAAACCGCAGCAGGGCTTTTTCGCTGCCAAACCAGCTTTGGGCCAGGGTACGGGCCAGTTGGGTTTTACCTACGCCGGTAGGACCTAAAAACAGCATTGCGCCAATGGGGCGGCCAGCTTCCCGCAGGCCGGTGCGGCTGCGCCGGATAGCCGCCGCCACGGCATGCACCGCGCGCGGCTGACCAATCACCTGCGCGGCAAGGCGGGCTTCCAGCTGGTCCAGGCGCACACGCTCCGCCTCCCCTACCCGCTCGGCGGGCACGCCGCTGGCCTTGCCCACCACCTTGGCAATTTCCGCCGAGGTCAGCACCGGCATTTTGCTGCCTGGCAGCATGGATTGCTCCCCGCCTGAAATCCGCAGCGCCGCGGCGGCTTCGTCCAACAGGTCAATGGCCTTGTCCGGCAGGTAGCGCCCCGGCAGGTAGCGCACGCTCAGCTCCACCGCGGCGCGGATCGCCTCCTGCGGGATGCGCACCCCGTGGTAGCGCTCATACCGGGGCATCAGGCCGGTTAAAATTTTTTCCGCCTGCTGTGGGGCCGGTTCCTCAATATTCACCATGCCAAAGCGGCGGTCAAGGGCGGAGTCCTTCTGGATGGTCTTGCGGTATTCCTCCGGTGTGGTCGCACCGATGAGCTGGATTTCCCCGCGGGCCAGCATCGGCTTTAAGATACTGGCCGCATCGATCGCGCCTTCCGCCGCACCGGCCCCGGCGATCACATGGATCTCATCAATAAACAGAATGGTGGAACGGTCGCGGTAAAGCTCTTCCAGCAGGTTTTTGAACCGCTCCTCAAAATCGCCGCGGTACTTGGTGCCCGCCACCATGGACGCCATATCCAGCGCCAGCACCCGCTTGCCCTTTAAGCTGGGCGTTACCTGCCCGGCGGCAATGCGCTGGGCCAGGGCTTCGGCCAGGGCGCTTTTGCCCACGCCCGGCTCCCCCAAAAGGCATGGGTTATTCTTTTGGCGGCGGCACAAAATTTCGATCATGCGTTCCAGCTCATCATCCCGGCAAAGTACGGGATCCAGCTGGCCTTCCTGCGCAAGGCGGGTCAGGTCACGGCCATATTTTTCACTGGGGCGGCTGCCGCGGGTACTGCTCATGCGGGGGCTGCTGGGCAAAACCAGCTGGCCGGAAAGCTGGCGGCATTCCCGCGCGGCGCGTGGAACTTCCAGCCCAAGGCCCGCCAGCCACACGCTGGCCGTGCAGGCGGTATCTTCCAGCATGGCACAGAGCAGGTGTTCGTTCTCCGCTTTGTTCACGCGGGCGGCATGGGCTCCCAGAACAGCGAATTCCAACGCCTTGCGGCTTTCGGGCGCAAGGTCCCGGCCGCGCAGGTGCAGCGGGCGGCCCGTGCAGGCCCGCTGGGAGGCACAGGCCGAAAGTGCCGTTACCGTGATCTGTTTGCGGCGCAGAAACTCCACCGCAGTGCCCCGCCCGGTTTGCAGCATGGCAAGCAGCAGGTGCCCGGTATCCACCGCCGTACACCCCTGCCGGCCTGCGATGGTGATCGCGGTGGCGACGGTGCGCCGTGCGGCGCGGGTTAAACCTTTATGATAATAAAACATAGTGACCTCTGCCCTCCTACATGTTGCAGCGTTGCGGGTTACCCCACTGCAAGTATAGGCGGGCAGGGTGCAAATAATCATCGAAACCGGGCAAGGCGCTGCCATCCGGCCTGTTTTTGTGGCTGGCCGCAAAAAATATTGGTTTCATTGGTTGTATTGCGTTTTTCAACTTGGCATTTAGACGCATCTGTTGTATGATTAAAAAGTATGCTCTGTTTTAGGGCAATACCGCATAATTCTAAGTGCCGATACGGCGAGCGAGGTGCGGCA
>OIBS01000057.1_pt1 | contig 53670 bp, 42 predicted proteins | sample 1581081 | NCBI WGS metagenome assembly OIBS01 (sample SAMEA3882511, study PRJEB24775) | human gut metagenome | biome: human-associated habitat; feature: intestine environment; material: feces | place: Netherlands | collected 2009/2010 | reverse complement strand
CTGACGACCTCTAGCGTGACAGGCTAGCGTTCTAACCAACTGAACTACCGGGCCATACCCAGCCTGCGCGGCGTTGTGTGACGTGCACCTCACGACCAGCGCAGGAACTATTATAAGGGATATCGACAGAAAAGTCAAGGGATTTTTGCAGATTTTTTTATTATTTTTGCAGCTGCTTTGTAGGGGCAGATGCTCGCATCTGCCCGCGGGTCGATGCAAGCATCCGCCCCGGCAAAAGTACAATCACTGCTTCTGCATCCGAATCAGGCTGTACGCCATCAGCGGCGTCTCGCAGGGGATGGTGTACTGCATCATCGGGTGCGGGGTGGCGTCCACGCGCTCGCCGTCGGCGTTCTCGATCCACGCAGGCGTCAGCTTGACGACGCTGCCGTCGGGCTGCAAAATTTCGATGCTGTCCCCCACCGCGAACTTGCCGCGCTGGGTGCAGTGGGCAACGCCGTTCTCCCAGCTGTCCACCGTGCCGATGAAATCCCAGTCGCGCACATAGGTGTGGCTGGGAGTCTGCTGGGCCTGCTCCTTGCCGAAGTAGAATCCCGGCGAGTAGTGGCGGTGGCTCGTGCGGTTCAGCTCCTCAATGACGTCGTCGGGCAGCTCAAAGCTATCGTTGTACGGGTCCGCCAGGAAGGCGTCCAGCGCGCGGCGGTAGGCGCTGACGACAGATGCAACGTAATAGAACGTCTTGGCGCGGCCCTCGATCTTCAGCGAGTCAACGCCCGCTTTACAAATCAAATCTATAAACGGCGCGGTGCACAGGTCATTGGCGTTCAGGATGTAGCTGCCGTTGTCCTCGCTCTCGCCGATCTCCATGTACTGACCGGGGCGGTGCTCCTCCACCAGGCTGTACTTCCAGCGGCAGGGCTGGGCACACTCGCCGCGGTTGCCGCTGCGTCCTGCCATGTAGCTGGACAGCAGGCACCGTCCGGACACGCTCATGCACATGGCGCCGTGGACGAACGCCTCCAGCTCCAGATCCTGCGGGCAGTTGTCGCGAATCTGCGCGATCTCGGTCAGGGGCAGTTCGCGGGCCAGCACAACGCGCTTGGCTCCCAGCTCGTAGCAGACCTTCGCGGCCTCATAGTTCGTGATGCCTGCCTGGGTCGAGACATGACGCTCGACCTGCGGGGCGTATTTTTTGGCCAGCGCCAGCACACCCAGATCGGCAATGATGAACGCATCCACGCCCGCCTCGGCGGCGTCCTGAATGTACCGGGGCAGCTTGGAAAGTTCCTCGTTCGTGGGCAGGGTGTTCAGCGTCAGATAGACCTTTTTGCCGCGGGCATGGGCAAAGATGCAGCCCTCGTGCAGTTCGCCCACGGTCAGGTTGACGGGTGCGGCGCGCATGCCAAATTCCGGCAGGGCGCAGTAGACGGCATCCGCGCCGTACATGACGGCGTATTTCAGCGTTTCCAGGCTGCCCGCGGGGGCCAGCAGTTCCGGCTGTTGCAGCATAGTGATTTCCTCCGTTTTGCGTAAAAAGTGCCCGGTAGGAAGCGGGCGCTTGGGGATTTGATGTGTGGTGTGCCGTGGGTCCGTGCTGTAGGGGCCGGGCATGCCCGGCCCGCGTGTTTGCCAAAGCACAGCATTCCACGGGAAGTCGCGGGCCGCACATGTGCGGCCCCTACAGGGCAGCTTGCGCGCTTACGACGCCCACCCGGCCTTGACGCAGTTCTGGTAGTGTTCGTCGGCGGTCTTGGCGTAGAAGTACTGCCCTGCCACATCGGTGCCGGGATGGCCCGTGACAAAGAAGTAGTACCCCTCGTTGATATACTCCTCATCGGGGTTCAGCGCGGCCTCCATGGCGGCGTAGCCCGGGCAGGAGATGGGGCCTGCGGGCAGACCGCTGATGGCGTAGGTGTCGTACAGGGCCAGCACGTCATCGGGGATCGCGCCCTGCTCCGGCCAGCCGAAGTACTCCGCCGTCGGGGAGTTCCACAGATAGTTGTTCTCGCTGTCCTGCATGATATAGCTGCTGGCGTTGGATTCCAGCTTGTGCTCGGCCCACTGCGGGTCGCTGGATTCCAGGCGGTTGTGGAAGCAGGCACTGACCCTGGCGTCCTCGCTCTCCAAGCCGGCCTCCTCCTGAATGAAGCTGGCCAGCTTGACCACGTCGTCCAGGCTCGTGCCCTTGGCGGTGACCGTGTCGGCCAGATCGGCGGTCTTGGACGCAAACTCGCCGTAGAGGGCATCCACATAGTAGGCGACGCTCTCGTCCTTATAGAGATTGTAGGTGTCCGGGAAAAGGTAGCCCTCGCACTTCATCAGGCGGTCATTGTCGGGGATGGCGTTCCAGAAATCGTACTTGCTCCAATCCGTGCCGTCGCTGCCGTTGGCGCAGGACAGGAAGGTGTCCACGTCGTCCACAAGGCCCGCGTCCACGAAAATCTGCGCCACACCGACGGCTGTCGTGCCCTCGGGAATCGTGACGTTCACCGTTGCACGGCGGGTCACGACGGACAGAGCCTTGATGATGTCGTTGTAGGCCATGCCGGACTGGACTTCAAAGTCGCCGTACTGGATCTCACCGGCCTTGCCGCTGTACTTGACGTACTGCTTGAACAGCCAGTCATACTCGATGACACCGGCGTCCTTGAGCTGGGTCGCAATGCCGGCGACGGACGAACCCTCGGGCACGGTGATGGTCTGGGTCGGGCCCAGCGTTTTCTGGCCGTCCAGCTCGGCGTAGAACTGGCTGACCTTATAGCCGCCAAAGCCGACCAGCGCCAGAATGACGAGCACGATCAGGCAGCCAAACGGGAAATGGCGGCGGGGCTGCTCGTTCTCCTCGTCGTCCTCGACCTCCTCCACCGGCCGGCGGCGGGGCTTTTTGGCGGGCTTTTCCTTTTTGGGCTTCGGCGGCTTTGCAGCCTTCGGGGGTTCCTTCTGGTTTTCCTTCGGGATTTCCTGCTCGGGCAGTTCAAAGCCGTTTACCTCGGTCTGCGCCTTGAGCGGTGCATGGCTCTGCACCGGCTGGGCCGCAGGCTGCTCCGGATTTGTGCGATTGATCCTCATGGGAGACTCCTAACTTTTTACGGCGCACAAGGGCACCGGGATTCCTTGATTTTAGCCGCCGAGTTTATTACCTCCCTCGGCGAGGGAGGTGGCCGCAGGCCGGAGGGAGCGAACCTTGCCACAGCCCGAAATATTTCGGACTACATCAGGCTCTCTCCCCCACCGCCTGCGGGCGGAGCCCCCTCCCAGAGGGGGCCAGGATTACAGCAGCATCCTGAAATACGCATCGGTCACGGAGAAAGGGCGGCCTAAAAAGGCGATCATTCCGTAGCCGCAGCGGCGGCCTGAGCCGAGGTAAAGCGTCTGGTTCTCGGCCAGCAGGATGCGGGCGTTGGCCGCACCGGTCTTTTCCCGCGCGGCCTGCAAAAGCTGGTCGGCGCAGTGGTCGTTGTCGGCCTGTAATTCCAGAAATTGCAGCGTGTCGCCCTTGGTAAAGTACAGCCCGTAGCCGCGCCGGGTGGACACCACGGTCAGCCCGCGGCGGTAGAGCTGGGTCATGGTTTCGTTCATGGCCTCCTCGGGCAGGCTGATGCAGCCGGGCTGGTAGATGTGCCGCCGTTCCAACAGCTTGTGGACGGTCAGACTGTCAAACGCCGCCTGGGCGAACAGGTCGCGGCGGATGGGCGTCTGTATGACCCGCAGCGGCAGCTGGCTTTTGAAGCCCAGCGTTTTCAGGTCCTCGGCGCGCCGGGCGTCGTCGGGTGTCGTGACGGCAAAGTCAAACCCGCTGGCCCCGTAGGCACGCAGACAGCCCTCCATGATTTTGGGCAGCAGGCGATCCATCGGCACGCCCTGCACCCCGGCTGCGCCGCACAGCCAGACGCCGCGGTGCTGGCCGTACTTGACCGGCACCGCCGCCAGCATGGCCGCGGACTGGCCGTTTTTTTCCAGCACCAGAATATTTTCCAGTCCGGCGACGTTTTGCAGCCAGCCCGCCGCATCGACGGGGTTCGCTTTGGCAGCCCCGCAGCGCAGCGCCGTCAGCGCGGGCAGATCATCAGCGGTAGCCTTACGCAGCATGGGCATCACCTCTTTTTGTAAAGTAAACTAAAACTATTTTTATTGAGCGGTAGGGGGCGGGCATGCCCGACCCGCAGGTTTCCCTTTGGCGGGTATTTATGGGTAGGTGCAGGGCCGGACATGTCCGGCCCCTACCGGGTGGTTTCCCGGCAAGTTTTTCCTGCCGCGAACCCCCGCGGGAGGGCTTTCCTCCTCCCCTGCACACGTTCCAAAAGCATACCTGTTTATTTTACAGTATTCCCGCCAATTCTGCAAGGATTTCTGCGTTAATATCCTCCACGGAGCGCATGAATTTTGCGCCGTTTGCGTCGGCGGCGGTGCATTCGATGCGGTGCCAGCCCAGCGTGCGGGCGCAGTACTCGGCGGCGGCGCGGCTGCGGGCCAGATACTCGGTGTCCTTCTCCTGGATATCCTTCTTGCTCTCGTCGCCGTGGTATCGCTCGGTGATGAGCCGCTGGGACACCTCGGGGTCAACCGCTAAATAAATCACCGCGTCGGGCGCGGGGATGCCAAACTTCTTGTACTCAAAGTCGAACAGCCAATTCAGAAAACCGTCCCAGTGCATCGGCGGCAGCTTCGAGCACTGGTGTACGGCGTTGGACGTCGTGTACCGGTCCGACAGCACCAGCCCGCCCTCACGGTAAAACTCGCCCCAGTCGGTCTTGTAGCTGGCAAAGCGGTCCACGGCGTAAAAGCTCGATGCCGCGTAGGCGTTCACGTCGTCGGGCTTGTCGCCGAACGCGCCGGATAGGTACATTTTGACGAGCGCCGAGGACTCGCTGTCATAATCCGGGAAGGTGATCTGCCGCAGGTCTCTCCCCTGTTCTTTTAAACGCTGAGCCGTCAGTTTTGTCTGGGTGCCTTTTCCGGAGCCGTCCAGCCCCTCAAAAATGATAAGCTGTCCCATTTATACTGCCTCCTCCTTGAGTTTGGCGTATTTTGCGCGTACCTCCGTTTGTTTGCCGCAGCACATGCGGCCCTCCGGGCAGGGGCCGACGAGGCACCGCGGGCCGGCGCTGGCAAAGATGTGCGGGGCCAGCGGCAGCACCAGCCGCAGCATCTCGTCCGCGACGGCGCGAATCTCCCACTGGGCGCGGTTGCAGCAGCGCAGGTTGAAGAAATTCTGCAAGCTGCGGCAGTTCATCGTCATGACCATCTTCGTCTCGCAGGCGTTGGGCAGCACAAAGCGGGCGTCCTCGTTGGCCTGCTTGGACGCCTTGGCGCGGGCGGCCTTTTCATCGAGACCACCTGCCATAAACCGCGCTGTGTGGGCATTTTCGAGCGTCTGCACCAACTCAAGATACTTCTTTGCGTCGTCGTTCATCGACGCAATGAACTGGGCTCTGGCCTCGGGGATGGCCTCGATCTCCGGTGGGATGACGTAGCGGAAATCCTCCAGCCGCACGTAGCGCTGGCTCTGCACGCTGAAGCTGCCGATGCGGTGGCGCGTCACCTGCGCCAGGAACGTGCGGGACACGCCCTCGATGCCGAACGTAAAGCTGGCGTGCTCGATCGGGCTGGCGTGGCCGACGTCGTTCAGCCGCTGCAAAAACGCCTCGGTCTTTTCGGGCGTCAGGCCGTCCAGCAGCGTCTCAATGTGCGCATCGGAGTAGCAGAGCTTTGCCGCTGCAGCGATGGTTTTTTCCGGGTCATTTGTATGGGCAATGAGTTGTACCAGCATATCATTCCTCCACTTTTTTCAGCGGCGCATAGTTTGCCATCGTCTTTTTGACGCCGACGCGGTCAAACTGAATCTCGACAATGCAGTCCCCAGCAATCGGCGTGGCCTTCAGCACCTTGCCGCGGCCAAACACGCGGTGCTCCACAATGTCCCCCGCCGCGTAGCTGGCGGCAGCCGCCTTCTTCTGAGGGGCAGCGGACGGCGCACCCGCCAGCGTGGATGTGCCCGCGCCCGCGGGGGCCGTGTTGCCCGCGCTGCGGCTGCGTCCATAGCCCGAGCCAAAGCCCGTGCTCTGCACTTGATGGCGTCCGCCGTAGGAGTTGGGGCTTTCGTGGCCGCCGCTGGCAAAGCCGCTGCTGTAGCCGCCGCCAAACCCGCCGCGGGGCTTGGCGTTGTACTCACTGTTCAAATATCCGCGGGACGCACCGGAGTACCCGCTGCGTCCGCCCGGGACGTTGGTGCTGTAGCTGCCGTACCCCGCACCGAAGCCGCCACCGTTGCCGGTCAGCTCGGGGCTCTGGGTCTCGTCCAGCAGACCGGGGTCGATTTCACTCAGGAAGGCAGACGGCGGGTTGCGGCGCGTCTGGCCGAAGATCATCCGCGTGCGGGAGGTGGACAGGTACAGTTCCTTCTTGGCGCGGGTGATAGCCACGTAGCAGAGGCGGCGCTCCTCCTCCATGTCCTCCTCATTATACTTGGCCATCTCGCCGGGGAAGATACCATCCTCCATACCTACGACAAAAACATACGGGAATTCCAGGCCCTTCGCCGAGTGGATCGTCATCATCGTGACGCTGTCGGCGTCGTTGTCATAGCTGTCCAAATCGGAAATCAGCGCGACCTCCTCCAAAAAGCCCGACAGCGTCGCGTCCTCACCGTTCTGGTCGGCGTAGGTCTTGATGCTGCTGACCAACTGGCCCAGGTTCTCGCGGCGGGTCTCGCCCTCCTCCTTCATGGCTTTGAGCATTGCCTCGTAGCCGGACTTGGCGATGACGTCACCCACAAACTGGTCCAGCGGCTCACTTACCGACAGATCGCACAGCTCGCGGTACATCTCATAGAAGCGCTCGAGCGCCGCGGCGGCGCGCTGCAATTCCGGGTAGTCCCGCACATGGGCGATGATTTCCATCATCGGCACGCCCTTGGAGGCTGCCAGCTCACCGATCTTTTCAATCGTCGTCATGCCGATTTTACGCGCAGGTTCGTTGATAATGCGGCGCAGACGCACGTCGTCCCGCGGGTTTACGATGACGGCCAGATAGCTGTTGATGTCCTTGACCTCCTTGCGGTCAAAGAAGCGCTGGCCGCCCACAATGCGGTACGGGATGCCCGCGCGGGCAAAGTAGGTCTCGATCGGGTTGGACTGAGCGTTCATGCGGTAGAGCACGGCGTGGTCCTTCAGGCTCGCGCCCTCTCTCAAATGCTCGCCGATGACGTCCGCAATGTGGCTGGCCTCGTCCTGCTCGTTCGTCGCGGTGTAGTGGTGGACCTTCTCGCCGTCGCCGTGGTCGGTCCAGAGGGTCTTGCCCTTGCGGCCCATGTTGTTCTTGATGACACTGTTGGCGGCGTTCAGAATATTGGCGGTGGAGCGATAGTTTTGCTCCAGACGGATCGTTTTTGCCCCGGTGAAAACCTTCTCAAAGTTTAGGATATTTTCAATCGTAGCACCGCGAAATTTGTAGATGGACTGGTCATCGTCGCCAACGACGCAGACGTTGTTGGTGCCGCCCGCCAGCAGCCGAACCAGATGGAACTGCGCAATGCTCGTGTCCTGGTACTCGTCCACGACGACATAGCGGAAGCGGTTCTGGTAGTATTCCCGCGTTTCCGCGTCATTTTGCAGCAGTTTGACGGTGTGGAAAATCAGGTCGTCAAAGTCCATGGCGCCCGCGGCCTTTAAGCGGCCCGCGTAGGCCGTGTAGATTTTGGAGACGAGCTGCGCCTTCGTATTGGCGAACGGCTCCCCCGCCACATCCTCGGCAGACAGGAGCTTATCTTTAAAGGAAGAAATCTGCCCGATGGCCGACTTGACGGGCAGGAATTTGTCGTCGATCATCAGGTCTTTGTAGATCTGCTTGATGACGCGCTGCTGGTCGTCGGAGTCGTAGATCGTGAAGCTCTTGGGGAAGCCGATGCGCTCGGCGTCGCGGCGCAGCATTCGCACGCAGGCGGAGTGGAAGGTGGACGCATTGACGTCACCGCCCAGCGTGTCTCCCAGCATGGCACGCAGACGCTCCTTGAGTTCGCCCGCGGCCTTGTTCGTAAAGGTGATGGCCAGCACGTTCCAGGGACGCGCGGGGCGCACGGCCAGATAGGCGGTCTCCCGCGGCAGGTCGCGGCCCGCGGCAACGGCATTGCGCAGGTCGTTGAGGTCGGCCTCGGTCACGGGGCGCGGCAGCTCGGTGCTGCCGTGGGCGGAGCCGAAGCGGATGATATTGGCAATGCGGTTGACCAGCACGGTGGTCTTGCCGGAGCCCGCGCCCGCCAGAATCAGCAGCGGGCCCTCGGTGGCAAAGACCGCCTGCCGCTGCACGGGATTGAGCCGCGCAAACCGGCTCTCAATATATTGGTCGCGCAGCGCGAGATATTCCTTGGTGATGTCAGCCATGGAGTTCACCTTTCGTTTTGATTTTATTTAAGAATGCGCAGTAGAGGCCGGATATGTCCGGCCCGCGGGTTTCCCGGTATCGGGCGCTTGCGGGGAAGCGCTCCCCCCTGCCTCCCTCTGCGAGGGAGGTGGCCCCGCAGGGCCGGAAGGAGAGAACCTTGCCATAGCCCGAAATATTTCGGATAGCCGCGAAGTTCTCTCCCCCACCCGCTGCGGCGGGAGCCCCCTCCCAGAGGGGGGCCAAGAAGGCGGGTTTCCCGGTATCGGGCGTTTGCGGGGAAGTACAGGGCCGGGCGTGCCCAGCCCCTACGTGCGCAGCGTATGGTTCACGCGCGCTCCCGTCGGCATAAGCCTCCCGGGTCGGCCACGCAGTCAACGGTTCCTCACTCCCCCGTAAACGGGTCGTGACTATGGTTCAACCTTCTATTCCACACTTTCGGCGTGGCATCCCGGAACCCGGCGCTCAGATACTTGCCCTCGCTCAGGCTGATGGCCGTGCCGCGGGCCACGCAGTTCAGCGGGTCGGGGGCGATGGCCACATCGGTGTGCAGCTCGCCCGCGATATACCCGGCCAGCCCGCGCAGCAGCGAGCCGCCGCCCGTCAGCAAAATGCCGGTGCCGGATACATCCGCCGCCAGCTCGGGCGGGGTGCTTTCCAGCACGTTGCGGGCTGCGTTGGCAATACGGGCGGCCAACTCCTGCACGGGTTCGTACAGGTCGCGGGTATAGATGATGCGCCGCGCGGGCAGGTTCGTCTCCCACGAGTGGCCGCGCACCTCCATAACGCCCTCAAACTCGCTCCTGGTGCAGCAGGCGACCTGCTTTTTCAGTTGCTCGGCGGTCAGCGGGCCGATGGCGATCTGGTATTTTTCCTGCACGTACTGGGCAATGCAGCTGTCAAAGGCGTTGCCCGCCACAGGCAGGCTGGCGGCCTTGACCCGCCCTCCCATGCTGATGACCGCAATGTCGGTGGAGCCGCCGCCGATGTCCACGACCATGCAGCCGTGGGGCTGGCGAATCTGCAAGCCCGCGCCCAGCGCCGCTGCCACAGGCTCGTCCACAAGGTAGACCTGCCTGGCGCCCGCCGCCATGACGGACTCCACAACGGCGTCCGCCTCGATGCCGGTGATAGCCGCAGGCACGCAGACCGCAATGCGCGGCTTGAAGATGCGCGAGCGGCAGACCTGATTGACAAACCGGACGATCAGCTCGTTCGTCATGCGGTGGTCCTGAATGATGCCGTCCCGCAGCGGGCGCACCAAGTCAATGTGCGCGGGTGCGCGGCCCACCATTTTTAATGCCTCGTCCCCCACCGCAAGGATGGAGTTCGTCCGCGTGTCCACCGCGCCGATGGTCGGCTGGCGGAACACAACGCCCTGCTCCTCGGTGGCAATGATAATGGAGGTCGTGCCCAGGTCAATTCCGATGTCGTATTGTTTCATGGATGGTTCTCCATTGGTAAAATATCGTCGTTCTATCGCCAGTATGCCCCGCTGTAGGGGCCGGGCATGCCCGGCCCGGTGGTGTCCCATTGGTGGGCGTTTGCGGGCAGGTGCAGGGCCGGACATGTCCGGCCCCTACGTGCGTGGCTTTTCCGTCAACCCCAGCCCCCCTGCGGAGCGGTCAAGACCGCTCCCTACAGGCCGGGGTGAACGGGCGGTTCGTAGGGAGGGGTCTTGACCCCTCCGTGCCCGCTCACGTCGCCGAGAGCTGTTCCTGCTTCTCCTCTGTCGGTGTCGCCGCGTCCTTCAGCAAATACCGCAGCCCGCTGTACCGCATATTCTGCCGCACATTCTCGACCATAGTCTGCTCGGTGCGGGCGGTGCCGGTCAGAACGCAGAGCTTCCGCGCGCGGGTCACGCCGGTGTACAAAAGGTTGCGGTAGCACAGCCGGGCGGGCACGTCGGCCACGGGCAGGATCACCGCGGGGAACTCCGAGCCCTGGCTCTTGTGGACGGTCACAGCGTAGGCGGGCTCCAGCTCATTCAGCTGGTCGGCGGTGTAGGTGTACTTTTTGTCATCCATCTGGACCGTCACGCTGCGCGCGTCCACGTCCACCGCCGTGATGATGCCCAAATCGCCGTTGTACGCGCCGACACCGGCCTCGGCCCCGGCACGCTCAAACGTGATGTCGTAGTCATTCTTGACCTGCATGACTTTATCACCCAGACGTAATATTTTGGCACTCTCCGCCGTGCCGATCTGCCCCTTGCCTTTGGCGGGCGGGTTCAGAATATCCTGCAGCCGCCTATTCAGCTCAACGCTGCCAGTGGGGCCGACCTTCGTCGGGCAAAGCACCTGAATGTCCCGCACGGGGTCAAAGCCGTAGGCTTTCGGCAGCCGCGTGCTGACAAGGTCGCAGACCAGCTTCTGGCAGGCAAGGCCGTTGGACTCGATCAGGAAGAAATCGTCCTTCGGCCCGCCCTTCTGCGGCATCTGCCCCTCCACAATGCGGTGGGCGTTCTGGACAATCAGGCTGCGCTGCGCCTGGCGGAAAATATCGGTAAGACGTACCGTCGGCACGACGCCCGCCTTTAAAATCTCGCCCAGAATGTTGCCCGGCCCGACGCTGGGCAGCTGGTCGGCGTCGCCCACCATAATGATGCGGCAGTGGTACCGCGCCGCAGCCAGCAGCGCCTGAAACAGCTTGACGTCCACCATACTCATCTCGTCGAGGATGATGACGTCATATTTTAAAAGGTTCTTTTCGTTGTGGATGAACCGCACGCTGCCGCTGCTGTAGTCCACCTCAAGCAAGCGGTGAATCGTCGATGCAGCGTGGTTTGTCAGTTCACTCAACCGCTTGGCGGCGCGGCCCGTGGGGGCACACAGAGCCACGCGGTCATACAGTGCCTCGTACAGGCTCAGAATCGCGTTGACAGTGGTCGTCTTGCCGGTGCCGGGGCCGCCGGTCAGCACCATGACCCGGCTGGACAGCGCCAGGCGTATGGCCTGCCGCTGCAGCGGCGCGTACGCAAAGCCCTGCGCCATTTCCAGCACGCGGATGTCCGCATCCAGCGTCGGCGGGGCCTCGGTGGGGAACGTCGAAAGCTGGCCGAGCCGCGCGGCAATGTCCTCCTCGGCGGAGAGCAGGTCGGGCAGGTAGATGTACTCGACGCCGTCAAATGTGCGGGTGCGCAGCTCCTCGGAGGAGAGCAGCTCGTCGAGCGCGGCTTCCAGGTCGCCCAGCGGCAGGCGGAGAAATTTCGACGTGGATTCAAGCAATTTATCCCGCGGCAGGCAGGTGTGACCGTTGCCCGCGTTGTGCCGCAGCGCGTAGAGCAGCCCCGCCGCCACCCGCAGGCGGCAGCCTGTCTCAAATTGCAGCGCCGCCGCGATGGTGTCCACCTGACCGAACTTTAATTGCAGCGGTTCGCCGCAGAGCAGATACGGGTTCTGGGTCAGCGCCTCGACGGTGTGCGGCCCAAGCGCGCGGTAGCAGGTCACGGCCTGCTGAGCGGTCATGCCGTACCGGGCAAACCAGGCCACGACCTCCCGCACGCCGTACATGCGGCGGAACTCGTTGGAGATGATAGCCGCCTTCTGCTCGGTGATGCCCTTGAGTTCGCAGAGCCGTTGCGGGGTCTCGGCGATGACCGTCAGCGTATCATCGCCGAATTTTGCCACGATTTTTTTAGCGGTGGACGGCCCGATGTAGGGCAGCACGCCGCTGGACAGGTAGCTTAAAATGGCGGTGCGGTCCTCGGGCAGGCGCGCTTCGATGGTCTCGGCGCGGAACTGCTCGCCGTAGCTGGGGTGGTTGACCATGTGGCCGTAGACGGTCACGCTCATGCCGTTGTCCACCCCGCCGACGTTGCCGGCGACGACCACATCGGTGCCGCCCGCGTCCACCTCGAACACCGCGTAGCCAGAGTCGGCGTTCTCGTAGATGACGTGCTCGACGGTGCCTTCCAACTTCATAAGCTGTTGTTCCTGCTGTTCCATAGCCGCCCCCTTCCCGCAAAATCGCCGCACTTTCACAGATAAGGATATTATACCGCATTGCGCGGCATTTGGCAAATTTATTTGCAGTAAATGAATGTATCTGCCGCCCCGTGCCGCCGCACACGCCCCGGGCGGATGTGGAATCCGCCCCTACCGTAGGGATCGGTGTCCCCGACGACCCGCGGACGTTCATCGTGCCGCCAACATCCCGGAGCGGTCAAGACCGCGCCCTACAAACCGCCCGTTTACCACAGCCCGTAGGGCGGGGTGCCCTCACCCCGCCGTGGCCGTTCCCGGCGCCGCACACGTAAAATAATCACCACGCACGTAAGGGCCGGACACGTCCGGCCCCTACCGGTGCGCAACCCGGTGCGCTACGCACAAACAAAAATCCCCCGCGCATACGCTGCACGGGGAACCGAAAAATTCCTGCTGATTTACTCCGCCACGGCGGCCTTCAGGGCGTCCACGCGGTCTGTGTTCTCCCACTTCACGCCCAGGTCCTCGCGGCCCATGTGGCCGTAGGCGGCCAGCTGGCGGTAGATGGGCTTGCGCAGGTCAAGGTCGCGGATGATAGCGGCGGGCGTCAAGTCAAAGACCTTCTCGACAGCCTGCACGATCTTCTCGTCGGCAACGGTGCCGGTGCCGAAGGTGTCCACCATGATGGAGACGGGCTTTGCCACGCCGATGGCATAGGCCAGCTCGACCTCGCACTTGGTAGCCAGGCCCGCGGCAACCACGTTTTTGGCGACCCAGCGCGCGGCATACGCGGCGGAACGGTCCACCTTGCTGGGGTCCTTGCCGCTGAACGCACCGCCGCCATGGCGGGCATAGCCGCCGTAGGTGTCCACGATGATCTTACGGCCCGTCAGGCCGGAGTCGCCCTGCGGGCCGCCCACAACAAAGCGGCCCGTGGGGTTGATGTAGTATTTCGTGTTCTCGTCCAGCAGCTCGGCGGGAATGACCTTTTCAATGACCTCGCGGCGGATGTCCTCATGCAGCTGCTCCTGGCTGATGTCGGGGCTGTGCTGGCTGGAAATGACCACCGCGTCGATGCGCACGGGCTTGCCGTCGTCGTACTCCACGGTGACCTGGCTCTTACCGTCCGGGCGCAGGTAATCCAGCGTGCCGTTCTTGCGCACCTCGGTCAGGCGCTTGGCCAGCTTGTGGGCCAGGCTGATGGGCAGCGGCATCAGCTCGGGCGTCTCGTTGCAGGCGTAGCCGAACATCATGCCCTGGTCGCCCGCACCGGCCACGTCATCGTTGGTGCCCAGCGCAATGTCGGGGCTCTGGCCGTCGATGTTGGTGATGACGCCGCAGGTGTCGCAGTCAAAGCCATACTTGGCGCGGTCATAGCCGATGGAGCGGATGACCTCGCGCGCCGTGCCGGGGATGTCCACGTAGCAGCTGGTCGTGATCTCGCCCATGATGTGGACGAGGCCGGTGGAGCAGGTCGTCTCGCAGGCAACGCGGGCACCGGGGTCCTGCGCCAGGATGGCGTCGAGGATGGCGTCGGAGATCTGGTCGCAGATTTTGTCGGGATGCCCCTCGGTGACGGATTCGGACGTGAAAAGAACTTTGGACATTGGGGAAAGCCTCCTATAAAATATTCGGCAGAAACGCAACCGTGGAAACAAAAAGCGCGCAGCCGGAAAGACTGCGCGCGGTAACGCTTATCTTTCGGTTTCCCGCAGGACTTGGCACCTTGCGCATACACGCAGGTTGTCGGGCTTCATCGGGCCTGTTCCCTCAGCCGCTCTTGATAAGTTGCTATTCTGTTGTTGTGAAGTTAGTGTACCACAGGTTTTTGGCAAAGTCAACGATATTTCGTTGTGCAGTTCAGGCGGTTTGCACAAAAGTGGGTCAGATGCGGCAGCGTGTGTGGTTTTGGAGGAGAGCCTTCCCCATCGGGGGAAGGTGGCCGAGGCCCCGCCCGAGGCCGGATGAGGGCAAAGTTCACCTTGCCGCCCATAGACGAGTGGTTGCGTCAACCCGGCCCTCATCAGTCACCTTCGGTGACAGCTTCCCCCTGCGCGGGGGAAGCCTTTCTTACTTTCTCCCGTGCAGCACGCCAGACAGCGGCTTGTAAATCAGGAAGCAGAGCGCCGCGTCCAGCAGACCTTTAAACAAGGTAAACGGGAAGTTGAAGGTGATCAGGCAGGTCAGCAGGCCGTCCACGCTTGGGTTGATGGCCTGATACATGCCGATGATAGCCTCGAGCGGCAGATGATACAAAACCACATAGGCCGGGTAGACGATGAAGTAGTTGTACGGCACGGACACAACGGCCATGATCAGTGCGCCCAGCCCTGCGCCGATGAGTGCGCTGCGGCGGGTCTTGCTGCGCTTGTACACAAAGCCGGCGACGCCCACAAACAACGCACCCATGACAAAATTGAACAGTTCACCCACCGCAGCAGTGCTGGTGCTGGGCAGCTTGATAAGGTTTTTGATCAGGCACACGGCGATGCCGGACACCGGCCCGTAGGCGTAGGCGGCCAGCAGCGCAGGCAGTTCGGACACGTCCAGCTTGACGAAGGACGGCATGATGGGGATCGGAAACTCCATGTACATAAGTACGGCGGCGACAGCGCCGAGCATGGCGGTGCCGGTGAGCTTGCGGATGTTGGTAGTCTTGTTTTGCATGAGAAGATGCCTCCCGTAAAAATTTGTGAAAGTCAGCTCACGAACCCGGGAGGCTCTGCCCTGCCCTTGCGAAAACAAAACGCCCTGCCGCAAAATACACGACAGGGCGCAAAAAAAAGCAAAGCAAACAGCTTTCCGTTTCTTTCATCCGGACTTTAACCGTCGGCCCCGGAATCACACCGGGTCAGCAGCCGCATTTGCAGCTGGTCGCGGGCTTGCGGGCCATGCCGCTCACCGCCGGTGGGGAATCACACCCCGCCCTGAAACAGACTTTCCGGGAAGTATTATAGCATAGATTTTACAAAATGCAAGGGGGTGTGGTATAATTAAGGAAATTCTTGCCCACCACCTTCTTGCCTCCCTCTGCGAGGGAGGTGGCCCCGCAGGGCCGGAGGGAGAGAACCTTGCGGCTATCCGAAATATTTCGGGCCGCGTCAGGTTCTCTCCCCCACCGCCTGCGGGCGGAGCCCCCGCCCAGAGGAGGCCAAGGATTTCCACAACCATAAACTGAGGTACCCACCATGGAAGAACTCACCCACGATTTTCTCTCGTTTCTGCCCGCGGCGCTGCTGGCGCTGGCGGCTGCCGGTGCACCCGAGGTGTACAAGCTTGCCGCCCGACGTTTTCTGGAACGCGCAAAAAGTCACATGGCATCGTGGCTTTACATCCTACTGGACAGCTTCCTTACGCCGGTGGCGGGCCTTTTTCGGGTACTGCTGGGCGCAGCTGCCGTCAAGTCGCTGCCGTTTGAGCTGGTGCGCGACGCCGTTTTTTTGCAATACCTGAATCTGGCTGCCGACCTGCTGGTCATCTTCTATATCGCGCTCGGCTGCTGGCGTGCGGCCCCGGTCACCCGGCTTTTGCTGCGCAGCGCCCAGAACCATCTGGATTTAGAAACAAATCAGACGATGGGACACTTTTTTGAGAACATCTTTCATGCGCTGGTCGGCCTGTTTGCGGGTATCGCCATGCTGGACCGCCTCGGCGTGCCGGTCTCCGGCCTGCTGACCGGCGCGGGTGTCGCCGGACTGGCGGTCTCGCTGGCCGCGCAGTCCACACTGAACAGCCTGATTGCGGGCATCACGCTGGTGTTGGAGCGGCCCTTCGGCATCGGGGATTACATCGTGCTGGGCGACTGCGAGGGCACCGTTGAGGACATTTCCTTCCGCTCCACCCGCATCCGCAGCCCGGATAATGTCGCTATCACGATAGAAAATTCCAAAATCACAGCGGAGTACATCCAGAACTATGACCGCCGCCAAAGCCGCCTGTGGAAGTTTACGATTGGTCTGACCTACGACACCCCGCGTGAAAAAATTGAACAGTTGACCGCCGATCTGACCGCCATGCTGCAAGCCCAGCCCGACGTGCAGCCCGATGGCGTGACGATTGCGCTGGATAAATTCAACGATTACAGCATTGATTTGGCGTGCCGGGTGTACATCACCAAAGTCAATCTGCGGGAATTCATGCAGGTGAAAAACACGCTGAATCTGCAAATTTTGGATTTGATGAAGGAGGAAGGCTGCGAGTTTGCCTTTCCGACGACGACGGTGGATTTGCCGGAGAGGAAGTGAGGCGGCACGCGGCAACGACAGCAAAGGCTTCCCCATCGGGGGAAGCTGTTGCCGCAGGCGACTGATGAGAGCTAAGTTCCCGTGACTGCCCGTATCTGGGAAATCGCGCGGACTTTCCCCTCATCCGACCTCGGGCGGGGCCTCGGCCACCTCCCCCCAAAGGGGAAGGCATTTAACGCACAAAAAATGCCCCGCTCGGCCAACCCGGGCGGGGCATTTTCATTTCACGTCGCTTCTCTCGCTGACGACCAGAATCTTATCCTCGCCGGTCTGCGTCGTCACCGTGAACTCAAAATTGTACGCGGTGTCCAACTCGTAGGAGACGTACCCGTCCCCTTCTGTCAAGATGTAATCCAGCTTGATCTGCGGCTTGACGCGGTCATAATCGACGTACACGTCGCCGATGTCCTCCAGATACACAAGGTCAATATCCTGCGCTGCAGCGCCGTAAAACGTTACAACGGGCTGACCGTCGGCCTTGACGGCGGGCAAAACCGACACATTGTGCACGTACAGTTCCTCCCGCGTTGTGGCGTAGTAGACATCCGCATCGGAGAGCAGCGCCGCGTTGGAAAGCTCTATATGTACGCCGCTGGCGGGCAGGTCGCGCTGCCAGACCGGCGTCAGGTCGGGCGCGGCGGCGCAGCCAGGCAGCAACATTGCCAGCACAAGCGCCGCAAAACAGCGATACTTCATTGAAAAGTTCCTCTCATTGATAAGGGTCGTAGGGCGCGGCGGGCGGGTCCTCCCCCACCTCCAGCGTGCGCGGGCAGAGGCCGGTCTCGGCCTCAATAAAACCCATCACCATGCCCATGTGGCGGTATAAATGCCGATACTGCGACAAAATCAGTGTAAACCGCGTCCACTCGCAGTTGTCGGGCCGCTGCAGCAGATCCTCGTCGTGGAGCGAGGTCAGATAGATGGACAGTTTGGCCTTGATTGTATAAAAATAGTCATCTACCGCCGATCTGTCAAGACGCACTGCCGGGTAAATGCGCAGTTCCTGCAAGTGCGGCGTGTGGATGGGCGGCTCGACAAAGTCGGTGTCCCGCGGGTTGATGAACCACTGGTCCAGCTCGTGCAGAGTGTGGTAGACGTGCTGCCACAGTGGTGCGCCGCCGTAGCAGCGGTCCCACAGCGCGTCGGGGATGCAGTCCAGCAGGTTTTGCAGCTCCCACAGTGCGCGGACGGTCATCTCGGCAATGACCGCGTGGTAGGATGTTTCCCGCATGGCACATGCCCCCTTTCAGGGTCAGTATGCCCGCAGAAAGTACGTTTATTCGTTGTAATTTTCCGTCTCGCGGATGGTTTTGCGGGTCGTCAGCAGCTGCATGAACGGGTCGAGCAGTGCGCGTTCCTCCTGCGAGGGCGTGCGGCTGCGGGCCTGCATCAGCAGCCAGGCCAGCTCGCCGCTGACGGGGCGGCCATAGACCAGCGCGTTGTAGCCGTCCTTGCAGACGGCCAGCTTAGCCGACGTGATGTCCAGCGTCGTCGCGCCCGCGTAGTGGCGCAGCACATTTTGCAGCGCTGCCGGGCTGCCGAACACCGACTTGACCAGCTGCACATACGCGGCGATGTACCGCGGCGGCATGCTGTCCGCGGCGCGCAGCTCAATGCGGGATTTGAGACGTACATCGTAAAAGAAATTGGACAAAATCTGCGCGGTTTCCTGACGGCTGACGTGCCCGGCGTAAAGCTCCGGCGCAATCTTTCCGCCCGCAGCCCTGACGCGGCCCAGCCGCAGCGCAGTGATTTGGGGCTTGGTCAGTACATTCTCCGCATAGCGGGCGTAACCGAAATCCGCGTCCATCAAATGCGGCGTGACGCCGCAGCGGTCACGGTCCACATCTTGCCAGAGCCGCGTGCGGATGCAATAGCTGCTGTTGCGGCTGGCCTGATAGACCGGGGCGTTGTCGCTGAGCAGCGCAAAAAACGGCGTCAGCAGGCTGGCCGCGCGCATTTTGCGGACAAAATCGGTCTCATCCTGATAGTCAATGGACACCTGCGTCGCCGCCGTGGCGCGCATCATCTGCACGCTGCAGGCCCCCTTTTCCCGCAGGTAGGCGTCCATGGCCTCGTCCCGGGTGCGGGGCACCAGGGGCAGGTCCTCGGCATGGCAGGTCGGGTGGCAGCCCACCGTCCAGGCGCGCAGCCCGTGGGCAGCCAGCGCCAGCCCCAGCTGCAAATAGAAGCGGTTGTACAGATCCATGATATCCTGCACGTCGCGCAGCGGGGCCAGGCTGATGCACAGCTGGCACGCGGGCCCCAGCGTGGCCGTCAGCGCCGGGCCGCTGTAGCCGAAATATTCGCCGTCGGTGATGATCGGCGCGTCTGTCTGCTGCTGCAAATCGCGCAGCGCGGCCTGCACATCGGCAAAGGCCGGGGGCTGGCCGTCGGACCGGGTGAGGAAGTGCTCGACCTCCAATTGCAGCGTCAGCTTGCCGTCCGGCTCACAGTCCGCCGCAAAGTAGCCCGCCAGCGTTTTGATTTGTTCGTCCAATTTTGGCATAGCGTGTGGTGGTTCTCCCCTGTTGTGATTCTGGCACTATTATACCTCGATTTTGGGGCGGGCGCAATGCTGTTTTGACGCCGACCTGCGGCAACGGCACGGTACCCGGGCGGATATGGAATCCGCCCCTACGGTGCCGGGGCAGGGCCGACTTTACATATCCCGCGCCGCCGGGAAGCCGTAGGCGCTGTCTGCGGCCTCCACGGCCCGGACGATGGCCTTAGCCATGACTCGCGCGCCGATCACGCCGACGGCGTCGAGGTCAGCGGGCACGTCGCCCAGCGAGACCGCGTAGATGCTGTCGCCGTCCATCGAGGTGTGCACCGGGCGGATGGCGCGGGCGTAGCCGTCGTGCGCCATGCCCGCGGCCTTGCATAACCGCGCCTTGTCGAGCTTTGCATTGGTGAAAAGGATGCCAAGTGTCGTGTTGCCGACGAATTTTTCCTGCGGCGCGTCGAGCTGCTGCATCAGCACCCGCTCAGAATCCAAAAACGTTTTGCCGTCGTCAGCCCGCAGCCCGGCGACCTTGCGGCTCGTCTCAAAATCGTAGACGTCGCCCACCGCGTTGACCGCGACGAGCGCGCCGACCTTCAGGTCGCCCACCTGCACGGCGTAGCTGCCGATGCCAGATTTCATGCAGTGGTCCATGCCCAGCAGCTTGCCGACAGTCGCACCGGTACCCGCGCCGTGGTTGCCGTCACGGTAGTTGCCGGTTTCGGCGTTGACGCAGGCCGCGTAGGCCATGGCTGCATCGGGCCGGGTGCGGGCGTCGGCGACGGTCAAATCGAACAGGTCGGACTGGCAGACGAGGGGGACTTTCGTCACACCTACGTCAAAACCAATGTTGCGTTCCTCGAGATACCGCATGACGCCGCCTGCGGCATCCAGTCCGAAGGCGCTGCCGCCCGCCAGCACAATGGCGTGGATGACCTGCGCCGCCGCCAGCGGCTTGAGCAGCTCGCTCTCTCGCGAGGCCGGCCCGCCGCCGCGCACATCCAGCCCCGCCGGGGCGCCGTCCTTGCCCAGTAGCACCACCGTGCAGCCCGTGCCCGCCGCCGTGTTTTCCGTCTGGCCGATTTGGAGGTTGTCAAAGAATGTAATGGGGATTTCTTTCATGGGAGTGTCCTTTCCGTGAATGGCGCTTCACCGTATTATAGACCATTGTACACCACCCGCGCCTCCCGCGCAACAAAAAATCCCGCCAGGCGTCAGGCCAAGGCGGGATGGCAGGGTTAGGGGTTACTCAAACTCAATCGTTGCCGGCGGTTTTGTGGTGTAGTCGAACATGACACGGTTGATGTTCTTGACCTCGTTCACGATGCGGTTGGCGGCGGTGGTGATGGTCTCCGTCGGCAGGATCGTGACCTCGGCGGTCATAAAATCCGTCGTGGTGACGGCGCGCAGAGCGATGGCGTAGTCGTAGGTGCGCTCGTCGCCCATGACGCCGACACTGCGCATGTTGGTCAGCGCGGCAAAGTACTGGCTCGGGCGCTGGGCCATGGGCAGCTTGTCGATCTCCTCACGCCAGATGGCGTCGGCGTCCTGCACGATGGCGACCTTCTCTGGGGTCACATCGCCGATGATGCGGATGGCCAGGCCCGGGCCGGGGAACGGCTGGCGGGCGACAAGGTACTCCGGCAGGCCCAGCTCACGGCCAGCCTGACGGACTTCGTCCTTGAACAGGTCGCGCAGCGGCTCGACGATTTCCTTAAAGTCAACATAGTCGGGCAGACCGCCGACGTTGTGGTGGCTCTTGATCGTGGCAGATTCGCCGCCGAGGCCGGACTCGACCACGTCGGGGTAAATCGTGCCCTGCGACAAAAAGTCCACTGCACCGATCTTTTTTGCCTCATCCTCAAAGACGTGGATGAACTCCTCGCCGATGATCTTGCGCTTGCGCTCGGGGGCGTCCTGACCTGCCAGCTTTTTGTAGAAGCGGTCACGGGCATCGACGCAGACAAAGTTGATGTCGAACTGGCCGCCCTCGCCAAAGACCTCACAGACCTGCTCGCGCTCATTCTTGCGCAGCAGACCGTGGTCCACGAACACGCAGGTCAGCTGCTTGCCGATGGCCTTGGCCAGCATGGCCGCGCAGACGCTGGAATCCACGCCGCCGGACAGGGCGCAGAGTACCTTGCCGTCGCCGATCTTTTCGCGCAGGGCCTTGACGGAGTTTTCCACGAAGGAGTCCATCTTCCAGTCACCGGCGCAGCGGCAGACATTATAGACGAAGTTATGCAGAATTTTCGTGCCGTTTTCGGTGTGCAGGACCTCGGGGTGGAACTGCACGGCGTAGAGGCCGCGTGCCTTATCCTGCGCGGCAGCCACCGGACAGTTGGGCGTGTGGGCCACGATCTCAAAGCCGGGGGCGGCCTGCTCGATGTAGTCGTTATGGCTCATCCAGCAGACATTCTGCGCGGGCAGCGTGTCAAACAGCGGGCTGGCGGTGTTCAAGTCGACCAGCGTCTTGCCGTACTCGCGCTCGGGTGCCTTGCAGACCTTGCCGCCCAGCATGTGCATCATCAGCTGGCTGCCGTAGCAGATGCCGAGGATGGGCACGCCCCAGTTATAAATATCGGGGTCGATCGTGGGCGAATCCGGCAGGTAGGCGCTGTTGGGGCCGCCGGTGAAGATGATGCCCTTGGGGTTTTTGGCCTTGATTTTGGCAAGGTCGGTGCGGTACGAATAAATCTCGCAATATACGTTGCATTCGCGGACGCGGCGGGCGATCAGCTGATTATACTGGCCGCCGAAATCCAGAACGATGACAGTTTCCTGCTGCATGAGGAGACTCCCTTCTCTATTTATAGTCCTATTGGGTTATTATAGCACGTTTTGGCGGGTTTGAACAGATGGGGAGGGAAAATAAATTATTTTTGCGTTTGTGTGGCGTACGACGTGACGCAGGGGTGCCTTGTATATGTGCCCGGGCCGTGTGCGGCTGCGTTAGGTTTGCGGGCGGATCGGGAATCCGCCCCTACGGTGGTGGCGGGAGGCTTGCGGTGGCGGGAACGGGCACGGCGGCATGAGGGCATGCCGCCCTACGTCCCCACATACATGATACACGTAGGGCGGGGTGCCCCACCCCGCCGCAAGTTCACACCAGCTCCACCTTATACTTTGCCAGCCAATAGTCCAGCTGCAAAAACCACGCGATAGTCTGGGGCGTGGTCATCAGCTGACCATACCACGGGATGGGGTTATCCGCGCCGGAGGCCAGCAGCGTTTCCAGTGCGTCCGCCCGAATGATGCGCAGAAGCGGCGCGGCGGGGTCATTCAGGACGGTGCGCAGCTCCGCCGAGACGGCCGCCAGGTAGCTGGGGTTCCACGTTTTGGGGTACGGGCTTTTGCGCCGCCACAGAACCTCGTCGGGCAGCACGCCGCGCATGGCCTCGCGCAGGAGGCCCTTTTCCTGCCCGTGATAGTCCTTGAACTCCCATGGGACCGAGTATAGATACTCCGCAATGCGGTAATCGCAGAACGGCACGCGGACCTCGAGGCCGCTGTACATGCTCATGCGGTCCTTGCGGTCCAGCAGCGTCTGCATGAACCATTTGAAATTCAGGTTCATCATCTGGCGCATCCGCTGTTCTGCGGCGGGCAGGCCGGGGCGGACGGAGGTCTGAGCCAGCGTGGCGCGATAGCCTTCATCCACGAACGCTGCCGGGTCGATGCCGCCCAGCACACCGGGCTTGATGAACGACGCGCGGTAGGCCGTGGACTGCGCCCATGGGAAGCCGTACCGCTCGCGCACCGTGGGGTCGCGGTACCACGGGTAGCCGCCGAAAATTTCGTCCGCGCACTCCCCCGACAGCGCCACCGTGGCGTGGGGCTTGATATGCCGACAGAACACGAGCAGCGACGCATCCACGTCCGCCATGCCGGGCAGGTCGCGGGCGTCCACCGCGGCGTACAGCGCGGGCACAAGCTCCGGCGTGTCCAGCGTGACCCAGTGGTGCCTGGCATGGAGAAAGTCGTTCATTTTGCGGATGTAGGGTGCATCCGCGCCGGGCTGAAATTTTGTCGCATGGAAGTACTTTTTGTTATCCCGGTAGCCCACCGAGAACGTTTGCAGCTGGTTGCCCTGCGCCGTAAAATGCGCATCGGCAATGGCCGAAATCAGGCTGGAATCCAACCCGCCAGACAAAAACGTTGCCACGGGCACGTCGGACACGAGCTGCCGCTCGATAGCATCGGTGACGAGGTCGCGCACCCTGCGGGCCGTGGCGGCGAAGTCGTCGGGGTGGTCGTGGTCCTCAAGCCGCCAGTAGCTGTGCAGGGTCAGGCGGGCGGTTTGGGTCTCATAGACAGCGTACTGGCCGGGCAGCAGCTCCCGCACATTTTGAAATACGCCGCAGCCCGGCGTGCGCCCGGGGCCAAGCAGCAGCACCTCGGCCAGGCCGTTGGCATCGACGCGGGGCGGCACAGCGGGATGCGCCAGCAGGGTCTTCAGCTCACTGCCAAATATCAGCGAGTCCTCCGCCTGCGTGTAGAACAGCGGCTTGACGCCGCAGCGGTCACGCGCCAAAAACAGCGTACCTGCGTTCTGCTGCCAGACAGCAAACGCAAAAATACCGTTGCACCTGGGCACGCAGTTTGCGCCCCACTCGGCAAAAGCGTGGAGCAGTACCTCGGTGTCGGAGTGCCCGTTGAAGCTGTGCCCGCAGGCGGCCAGTGCGGCGCGCAGCTCGGGCGTGTTGTAGAGCTCGCCGTTATAAACCAGCACGTAGGTTTCACCCTGCCAGTCCAGCTGCATGGGCTGCAGGCCGTTTTCGAGATCCACAACCGCCAGCCGCGCGTGGATGAGCGCCGCCGCGCCGCAGATGTACATACCGCGCTGGTCCGGCCCGCGCCGCGCCAGCGTTTGCTGCATGGCGCAGTAGGCCGCGTACCGCCGCTGGATGGTCCGGGGGTCGCGCCCGACCTGCCCCGAAATTCCGCACATAAAAACGCCCCCTTTGCATGATTCACAAATGAATATGCAGGTGGGGGCGGGGGTATGATTTTTTTGGTTTCGGGAAAGGGCTTTGGCCGTTTGCGGTCTGTTTCTTACTTTCCCGCAATCGCGTCTGCAATGTGACCGGCAACGGCATCCTTGCTCTGGAGGGGCAGCTCGGTGACGCCTTGGGCGGTGATGATGGTCACAACGTTCGTGTCCACGCCGAAGCCTGCGCCGGGCACCTTCAGGTTGTTGGCCACAATCATGTCCATGTTCTTCTTGTGCAGCTTGGCCGTGCTGTTCTCAATCAAGTCGCGGGTCTCCATCGAGAAGCCGCAGACAAACAGCTTTTCCGGCTTATGCGCACCGACCCAGGCTAAAATATCGTCGGTGCGTTCCAGGGCAATACTCATCTCGCCGTCGTGCTTTTTGACCTTGTCCGCGGCGACAGTGGCCGGACGGTAGTCGGCCACGGCGGCAGCCATGACGAGGGCGTCAGCGTCCATGGCGTTTGCCTTGACGGCCTCAAACAGGTCGGCGGCAGTGGTGAACGGAACGGTCTTTACAAACGGCACGGGCGGCAGCGTGCAGCCGCTGGACGCCAGCAGCGTGACGTCTGCGCCGCGCAGCATACAGGCGCGGGCCACGGCGTAGCCCATCTTGCCGGTGGAGTGGTTCGTCAGATAGCGCACGGGGTCCATCGGCTCCTGCGTGGCACCGGCGGAGACGACGACCTTTTTGCCTTTAAGGTCTTTCGCGCAGGCCAGCTCCCGCAGGACGTAGTCGACCAGCACACCCTCATCGGGCAGACGGCCCGAGCCGACGTCGCCGCAGGCCAGCATACCGGAGCCGGACGGGATGACCGTGAAGCCGTAGTGTTCCAGCGTTTTGAGGTTATCCTGGGTGATGGGGTTTTCGAGCATGTGGGTGTTCATGGCGGGCGCGACGAGCTTGGGGCAGGTCGCGGCCAGCGTGACAGTGGTCAGCATGTCGTCGGCCTGACCGTGGGCCAGCTTGGCGATGACGTTGGCCGTGGCCGGGGCGATGAGCATCAAATCTGCCGCGTTGGCAAGGCTGATATGGGCCACGTCGTACTGGAAGTTGCGGTCAAACGTATCGACCTGGCAGCGGCGGCGGGTCAGCGTCTCAAACACCAGCGGCGAGATAAACTCGGTGGCGTTTTTCGTCATAAGAACGTGTACATCCGCGCCCAGCTTGACGAGTGCATGCGCCACGTTGGGCATTTTGTAGGCGGCAATGCCCCCGGTGATGCCGAGGACGACGGTTTTGTTGGAAAGCAGCATAAAAAATCAACACCTTATTAGTAGAGTGGAGTTTTCGCCTTTGGCGAAAACAAAATTACGCTGTAGTCATTATAGCAGATTGACGCTTTCTATGCAAATGCGTATAATATTTTTGAGCGGCGCAAAGCGCCGCGATCCACCTTATTTTTTAACTATTATCTCTTATCTTTTATCTATAAAAAGGACTTCACTATGGTTTTAGCAGTTGACATCGGCAACTCCAACATCTGCATTGGCGGGCTGGACGGGGCGGACCACCGCACCATTGCGTTCACGACCCGCATGGTCACCCGACCCCGCTGCACCGAGGACGAGTACGCCGCCGAGATGAAATTTCTGCTGCGGCGCCTGCCTGTGGACCCCACCGCCTGTGAGGGCGTTATTGTGTGCAGCGTCGTGCCGCGGCTGACCGGCGTGCTGGCCGCCGCCTGCAAGCGGCTGACCGGGCGCGAGGCGCTGGTCGTGAATTACACGCTGGACACCGGGCTGACCTTCGCCGTGGACGAGCCCGCCAAGGTGGGCCGGGATCGCATCGCTGATGCCGCTGCGGCAGCGGAACACTATCCCCTGCCCTGCATGACCGTGGATCTGGGCACAGCGACGACATACAACGTTATATCGGACAAAAAGGTGTTTCTGGGCGGGTTCATCGTGCCCGGCGTGCAGACGAGCCTGCGGGCCATCAGCGCAGGCACGGCGCAGCTGCCGCCCATCGCGCCCGAGCCGCCGGAGCATCTGATTGGCGCGAACACCGTCGCCGCGCTGAACAACGGGGCCATGTTCGGCACCGCCGCCATGCTGGACGGGTTAGCGGACCGCGTTGAGGCCGAGCTGGGCCAGCCGCTGACCGTGGTCGCCACCGGCGGGTTAGCGCCGTACATTATGCCCTGCTGCAAGCGGAAGATCATCTATGACGCTGATTTGCTGTTCAAGGGGCTGGCACTGATCTGGGAGCGGGACGGGAAATAAGGCTGCGGTTCAGGGGAGGGATTTATTTCTCCCGCAAGGTCTGCGGTTGCGGAGGGTGCCCGGGCGGATATGGAATCCGCCCCTACGGGCTGTGGGATGCCTTTATGCATCCCATGGGCGCTTACTGCGACGGAAACGGCCACGGGTCGTCGGGGACGCCGACCTCTGCGGAGTTGCTGCCTGCCTATCCACTGGTTTGTAGGGGCCGCACATGTGCGGCCCGCGGCTGTACGGAGGCGCTCGTTTGCGGGCAGCCTCCGGGCCGGGCATGCCCGGCCCCTACCGCACGACGATACAAAAAGCCGCAGCTATGCGTTTTCTGCACAGCTGCGGCTTTATTTACACTCTTTTATGCGCTCACATATCCGGCGTCACGGGCACGGCACCGTAGTTGCGGATGTTCAGGACGTGGCAGCTGCCTTCGCCGAAGCAGCCGTCGATGGCGGCCTTGTAGGCGTCCAGCAGGTCAACGGGCACAAACGCCTGAATGGTGCCGGCAAAGCCGCCGCCCTGCAGACGCCACGCGCCGCGGCCATTCAGCACGCGCTGGCTCAGGGCCAGGGCCACAGGCACGCCCTGCTCCTTCGGGTTCTTGATGCTGTAGGCGTTCTGGTTGAACTCAAAGCTGGAGTGACCGCCCTCTATAATCAGGCGCAGGAACGTTTCAAAATCGTCCTCGCGCACGGCGTCGCAGAGCTGGGCGGCGCGGCGGCAGTCGTTGTAGAAGTGCATCGCACGCACGACGGCGCGGTCCCCCACGGCCTTGCGCAGCTTGGGCAGAGCCTTGTAGAACTCGTCCTCATCGACCTCGCGCAGGACCTTTTTGCCGAACTGCTCGGCCACGCTCTCCATCTCGCGGCGGATGGCGGCATAGTCGTCGGTCAGGTCGGCGTGGCTGCCCTTCGTATCGCTGATGCACATGACAAAGCCGTGCTTCGCCAGGTCAATGGCGGTCTGGCCGACCACCGGGTGGGCCGGGTCCTTGAAGTCGATGGTGATAACGCCGCCGACGGCGCAGGCGGTCTGGTCCATCAGACCGCAGGGCTTGCCGAAGAACACATTCTCGGCATACTGGCCGATTTGGGCGATCTTGACCTGGTTGAACTTCTCCATGTCATTGTTGTTGTACTCGCCGCGCAGGATGGCACCGATGCAGACCTCAAAGGCTGCGGAGCTGGACAGACCGGAGCCGCGCAGCACATTGCTGGTGGTGTAGCAGTCAAAGCCGCCCACCTTGCCGCCTGCATCCACAATGCCCTTGGCGACGCCGCGGATCAGGGACGCGGAGTGCTCGGCCTCGCACGGCTGCGGGACGAGGTTGGTGACATCGACATCGTCAATTTTGTCAAAGCCCAGGGACTTGACGCGGATGACATTTTCCTCATTCGGGGAGACGACGGCCACCATATCCAGGTTGACAGAGCCTGCCAGCACCACACCGTTGTTGTGGTCGGTGTGGTTGCCGCCGATCTCGGTGCGGCCCGGGGCGGAATAGAGGCGCACCGTGCGGTTGGTGCCGTATTTCTTTTCAAATTCGTCGATCAGGTCGGTATAGCGCTTGCGCTGCTCCTGCACGGCGTCTGCGCCGTACAGCTTGGCAAAGGCGGCGTCGTATTCGCCCTGTGCGATCTGCTGTTTGAGTTCAATGGTATTTGCCATGATTCCACTCACCTTTCCTGTCGGGCGGCTCTTTTCGTAGATATGCACAAATTGAGCCTTATGTTTTTAGGCAGACAGCCAAAGGAGCGGCTCTCTGCGGGTTTCTTGTTTTCAGTATAGCAAATCCTGCAAAAAAAGCAAACATTTTTTCCGCCTCTTTTATGGACTTTTGATGAATAGCTTGGTATAATAAAAATATCACACGAGCGAGGTGCCGCCATGACCATCAATGAGATGAAGCAATCCTACAAGCAGAGCTACACCGACAACGTCGAGCTCTCGATTTTTAACTGCGGGCATGAATACTGCCAGCCGGGCCACACTTGGGGCCCCGGCGTGCGCGACCACTACCTGATCCATCTGGTGGTGGCGGGCAAGGGTGTGTATCAGGTCAATGGGGCCTCGCACACGCTGCAGGAGGGCGATCTGTTCCTGGCCAAGCCGAACCAGCTCATCACCTACGCCGCCGACGAGACCGACCCGTGGGAGTACTACTGGGTCGGCTTCAACGGCGCGTGTGCCAACAAGCTGGTGCAGCAGACGCCGTTCTCCGACGCGCACCCCGTACACCACTGCAAGGACCCGCAGACCGTGCGGGAGGCGCTGTACAACATCTACCTGTCCCGCGGGCCGGAGCCACAGTGCGAGGCCCTGATGACGGGCTATCTGTATATCTTTATGGCGCACCTGATGAAGGAGGCCCGCGAGGCGATGCCCAACGTAGGCTCGTCCAGCAGCCAGTACGTGCTGGCCGCCATCAAGTATATCCAGTTCAACTACTCGCATGATATTTCGGTGGACGATATTGCCAAGGCCGTCGGCGTCAGCCGCAGCCACCTGTACCGCGTGTTCATGTCGAATGTCGGGCAGAGTCCCATTGACTACCTGACAAGCTACCGCATCAGCGAGGCGTGCAGCCTGTTGAAGAATTCCAGCCTTTCGATTGCGGAAATTGCCGTATCTGTGGGCTTTTTTGACCAGTTCTATTTTTCCCGCGTGTTCAAGAAGGTCAAGGGCGTGCCGCCGAGCAAGTACCTGGCCACGCTGGAGAAGGAAGGCCCTGCCGCACCGCAGGCCATCAACCCGTAACATTTCCCGCACTATTTATAAGGAGCAGACATGCCTTTTACGAAAAATCAGATCATTACTCTGGAGATCGAAGCGCTCTCCAATGACGGAAACGGCGTGGCCCACAAGGACGGTCAGGCCGTTTTTGTGCCGCTGACCGCCCCCGGCGACGTGGCCGAGGTGCGCATTGTCAAGCCGATGAAAACCTATGCCTTTGGCCGCGTGGAGAAGCTGTTGACCGCCGGGCCGGGCCGCGTCAGGCAGGACTGCCCGGTGGCCGGCCCCTGCGGAGGCTGCGGGCTGCGGCATATCAGCTATGAGGCCGAGTGCGCCGCCAAGACCCAGTTTGTACGTGACGCCTTTGCGCGGCTGGGCAAGCTGGACGTACCGGTGCCGGACGTGCTGGGCGCACCCGACACGAACCGCTACCGCAACAAGGTCCAGCTGCCCGTGGGCACCGACGAGAACGGGCATATTGTGACCGGCTTTTTTGCCGGGCGCAGCCACCGCATTGTGGCCTGCACCGACTGCAAGCTGCAGCCCGCGTGGATGAACGAGCTGGCCGCCCGCGCCTGTGCGCTGCTGGAGGAGAACGGCATCACTGCCTACAACGAGGAGACCCACACGGGCCGCGTGCGCCATTTGTACATGCGTCAGGGCTGGCACAGCGGGCAGCGGCTTTTGTGCTTTGTGGTAAACGGCAACGGTCTGCCGAACGAGGCGGAAATTTGCGCCACACTGCAAAAAGAGTTTGCTTTAACGACGATTTTGGTCAACCGCAACAGTGAGCGGACGAACGTTATTTTGGGCCGCAGGACCCGCACCGTGCTGGGCCCCGGCGTCATTGAGGACACGCTGGCCGGTGTGCCGCTGCGGATGGGTGTGCATGAATTTTACCAGGTCAACACCCCCGCCGCCGAGGTGCTCTACGCCAAGGCGCGGGAGTACGCCGGGCTGAAGCCGGACGATTTTTTGCTGGACCTGTACTGCGGCATGGGCACGATCGGGCTTTCGATGCTGGCGGACTGCAAGCGCTTAGTCGGCGTTGAGGTCGTGCCGCAGGCTGTGGAGGGCGCGAAGGAGACCGCCGCGCGGCTGGGACTGGACGCGGACAGAGCGGACTTCCGCTGTCAGGATGCCGGTGCAGCCGCCGCCCAGCTCGCCGCCGAGGGTGCGCGTCCCGACGTGATCGTCGTAGACCCGCCCCGCAAGGGCTGCGACGAGGCGACCCTGACCGCCATTGCCGAGATGGCCCCGCGGACCGTGGTCATGGTCAGCTGCAACGCCGCAACAGCGGCAAGGGATGCCAAGTGGCTGACCGAGCACGGGTATAAAGCCGTGGAGGTCCAGCCGGTGGATCTGTTCCCGAGGACGAAGCACGTGGAGGTAATAGTTTGGTTGTCACGCGCAAAGTGATGTTATAAACTCCCAGGGTATACCTTACAAATAATGGTATTGCGGAGATGATATAAATGGTATTTGAGTTAAATGAGTTTCATAGAAATGCAACAGATTCCGACTTGATTGATGACTTGCAACGAGTTGCTAAAATTTTGAATCAGGATACCGTTACCCTTGACGATTATAACCACTATGGAAAATTTCACTCTACAACGCTTACCAGAAGATTTGGTTCGTGGTTTACTTGCTTAGCCAAAGCATCCTTAAAGCCCTCTAGGTCTAAAATCGGAATTACAGACGAGGAACTATTTGAGGAAATCGAAAATGTATGGGTTCGATTAGGAAAGCAGCCAACATACTCACAAATGCGAGACATTTCCAAATATTCAGTCGGAACATACGAAAAGCGTTTTGGTGGTTGGCGTAATGCACTAGTGGCATTTGTGAATTACATAAACGAAACCGATTCTAGGGATGAGCAAACAAAACCAAATAATGTTTATTGTGTAGGTATCCACCATAAAACCTCTAGAACAGTGAATCTGCGGACACGATTTATTGTCATGCAACGAGATAAATTCAAATGCTGTGTCTGCGGTGCTTCTCCTGCAAAAGATTCTTCTGTCGAACTTCAAGTTGACCATATTATTCCTTGGGCCAAAGGCGGAGAAACTGTAATTGATAATCTACAAACACTATGTTCAAAATGCAACCTTGGCAAAAGCGATTTAATGCCAGATTGATATATTTTATAAACTATTAGCATTCTCGAAGCTTCCACAATTGTGTTTCGCCTATGTTTTTCTTGTACAACTATATTTGTTCAAACTCTATTCCCCGCTTGTTCACGATTTGCCCATATTTGTGTGCCATAATAGTACGATGAAAACAATGCGGCTTTGCCGCAAAAAGGTGGTTTTTACATGAAAGGCTGGTTTCAGCGGTTTATGGCGGGCCGATATGGGTTCGACCAGTTCGGCGGTTTCCTGTGTATTTCGTCGCTTATCCTTATTGTCATCGGCGCGTGGGTGTCGCCGGTGCTGTACTGGCTGGGGCTGGCGGCCATCGTCTACAGCTATTTCCGCATTTTGAGCCGCAACACCCGCAAGCGGTACAGTGAAAACCTCAAATATCTCTCCTACCAGAACCGCGTTACCACGTGGTTTGGCAAGCAGCAGGTGCGGTTCAAGCAGCGCAAGGACTATCACTATTACCGCTGCCCCCAGTGCGGCCAGCAGCTGCGCGTGCCCCGCGGGCGCGGCAAGATCAGCATCACCTGCCCGAAGTGCGGCCATCAGTTCATCAAAAAGAGTTGACGCGCGATGTTCGGATATGTTACGCTTTACCGTAAGGGTCTGGCAGACGCCGAGATGGACCGCTACCAGGCTTACTACTGCGGGCTGTGCCGGACGCTGGGCCGCCGCTACGGACGCACCGGACAGTTGGCATTAAGCTATGACATGGCGTTTGTCGCCATTCTGCTGACAGCACTGTATGACACGCCCACAGCCTTTTTCGAGGGCCGCTGCGTGCCCCACCCACTGAAAAAACGCCCCCGCGCGGACAACGAGCTGCTGGACTACGCCGCCGACATGACCGCCGCGCTGGCGTACTACAACTTTCTCGATGACTGGCAGGACGATCACCGCCGCGCCAGTCTGGCGCAGGCGCAAAAGCTGGAGCCAAGCCTGCCCGCCCTGCGGGAGCGCTGGCCGCGCCAGCTGCAGACCATGGCCGCGCAGTTGGACAGGCTGAACGCGCTGGAAAGCGCCGGCAGCCACGATTTGGACGCGCTGTGCAACGCCTTTGGCGCACTGCTGGGCGAGGTGTTCGCCTGCCGCGACGACATCTGGGCCCCGGCACTGCGCGGCATGGGCAATGGGCTGGGGGCGTTCATCTACCTGATGGACGCCTACGACGATCTGGAAAAGGACAGCCGCCGCGGGCAGTTCAACGCCCTGCAGCAGCTGGCGGACGAGCTGCCGCCCGCCGCCTATGAGCAGCGCTGCCACGAGCTTTTGACCCAGCAGATGGGCCGCTGCGCACAGCAGTTTGAGATGCTGCCGATTTTAAAGGACACCCCGGAGGGGAAGCTATTGTACAACACGATCTATTCCGGCGTATGGAGCAAATACGCGCTGGTACGCAAGCACAGGGAGGCAAAGCGCCATGACTGATCCATACAGTGTATTGGGCATCACCCCCAGTGCCGACGACGAAACGATTAAAAAAGCCTACCGCAAAAAATGCAAGGAGTACCACCCCGACCTTCACCCCGATGACCCGTCGGCGGAGGAGCACTTTAAAGAGGTACAGGCCGCTTACAGCGAGATCATGCGCATCAAGCAGGGCGGCGGGGCGTCTTACAGTGCTGGCGGGCAGCGCTATGGCAGCAGCCAGAGCGGCTACAGCCAGCAGTATCAGGACCCGTTCAGCGGGGCCGGGTTCGGCTTTGGACCGTTCGGGTTTGGGTATTACAGCACAAGCGGCTCGTCCGGGCGGCAGAGCTACGGCAGCGCTGCCGGTGACCCAGAGCTGCGTGCCGCGGCAAACTACATCCGCAGCGGCTTCTATGAGGAGGCCATGAACACGCTGAACGGCATCCCCACTGCCAACCGCACGGCCCAGTGGCACTACTACGCCGCGCTGGCCAATCAGGGGCTTGGCAACAACATCCGCGCGCAGGAGGAGGCCCGGACGGCGGTCTCGATGGAGCCGAACAACTACGCTTATCAAAACCTGCTGGATCAGCTGCAAAGCCCGGGCCGCAGCTACACAAGCTACCAGCAGCCCTACGCCCAGCCCAGCGGCAGCCCGGGGTCTTTCTGTCTGTCGTTCTGGATGTATTTATTGGTGTGCAATATTTTGAGCTGGTGCTGCTGCGGCGGCAGAGGCGGATTCTTTATCTGCTGATTTACACGTAGGGGCCGGGCATGCCCGGCCCGCGGCTTTCCCGCAGATGGGCGGTTATCTTCAGGCTGCGGGCCGCACATGTGCGGCCCCTACAAAGCAATATAGGAAAAGCGCTGTGACTGTTTGAAAAGGTCACAGCGCTTTTGTTGTTGTTTTGTAGGGGAGGGGTCTTGACCCCTCCAGGGCGTTGGTTTCTGCCGCAGAGCTACACGGAGCGGTCAAGACCGCTCCCTACAAAGCTGTTTTTTACAGCATCCTGTCCAAAAGCGGCATTAAAATTTCTATGTTTTGACAAAACTGCGGGTAGAAGTCGTCGCCGAGCTCGTAATCGTAGTAGAGGGCACGCTCCATGCGCCTGACAGCGGCGGAGAAGCGGGGGTTATCCGTGCCGCCCGCGGCCTGTAACCGGTGGGAAAGCTGCGTGCAGACGATGGCCCAGCGGGCATCCACCCCAGCGCGGTCCAGCACGGCGGAATCCTGCAGATAGTCCTGCAGCGTCCGTGCCTCCCCTGCCCGTGCACCGCAAAGCGGCGTCTGGACGTAATATTCCGTCTGCGCTGTCACCGTGTCGATGCTCTGCCCCAGCGGGTAGAGCGCACAGGCCAGCGGGCGCGCGGCGTGGATGGTGCAGGCGCTGCCCTCAAAAAAGCGGCAGTTGCCGGTTTTGGGGTCCGGCGTCAGGCGCAGGGCGGGCAGGCAGCTTTCAGGCGCAAGGTAGCTTTTGCAGAACGCCGCCGCCACGATACGGGGCGGCAAGCTAAGCCGCCGCGCAATGCGGTAGAGGTCATACCCAGACAGCACCAGATCGCGCCTCTGGCGGCAGCAGTCGCCGCAGCCCGCACAGGCAAAGTCAAAGCGGTCCCCTGCCGCCAGCCGCGGGCAGTCGTCCCAGTGTTCGCCGCAGCGGCCCGGCTCAACGGCTGGCATCACAGCTGCACCTCACCGGCGTAGGGCTGGCCGTGGGCATAGGCGTCCAGCGCCTCAAACGGGCTCTGCACCATGCTGGCGACATTGACGTCGGTGTAAAACGCCGTGTGCGGGCTGACGATAACATTGGGATAGCTGCGCAGCAGGTTCAGCTCGCGGTTCGGGATGGCCTGCCCCATGCGGTTGTAATAGTAAATACCGGTCTCATCCTCAATGACGTCGAGGCCCGCACCGCCGATCTTGCCGCTTTCCAGCCCGGCGATCAGCGCGTCGGGGTCAATGAGCGTCCCCCGCGCCGTGTTGACGAGCAGCACGCCGTCTTTCATTTTTGCAAGGGCGCCGGCGTTGATGAGGTGGTGGTTTTCCGCCGTGGCGTTCGTGTGCAGCGTGATAATGTCACTTTGCGCGTAAAGCTTGTCCAGCGTGACGTAGTCGGCGTACTGCCTGACCGCGTCGTTCGGGTAGAGGTCGTAGGCCAAAATCTTACAGCCGAAGCCGCTCAGGTGGCGGATGACCGTCTGGCCGATCTTGCCCGTACCGATGACGCCCACCGTGCAGCCGGAAATATCGCGGCCCATCTTGCCGGGCAGCGAGTAGTCCTGCACGTTGGCGCGCAGCATGATTTCGTTCATGCGGCGGGTACACATCAGCATGAGCATGATCGTATAGTTGGCCACGCCGTCCGGCGGGTAATGGCTGTGGCTGATGCGCAGACCCAGCTTTTTGGCGGTGTCCAGCGGGATATGATCATAGCCGATGCTGCGGCAGGGCAGATATTTGACGCCCATTTCAGCCCATGTCTGCAAATATTCAGGGCGTATCTCGCAGGGGTTCGTGCTGACGGCGTCGCAGCCCTCGGCCAGATGCAGGTTATCCGGGCGCGGTACATCGGGCGTGCCGGTGTAGTCGATGCCGTAGCGGGCTTTGTAGGGCTCGCAGTATTGCTGCTCATCAAAGGGGCGCAGCGCGTAAAACATGATTTTCATGCTTTGTCATCTCCTGTTACAGGTGAAAATCAAAGGTTTCGGCCAGCCAGTCCGTGCAGAGGGCCACCCAGGCGCTGTTGTGCTTGTTGGGGGTGTTGACCTCCCGCGTGCAGGTGCTTGTGCCGTGGCCGTCGTGGGCGAAAAGATGCAGCTCCAGCGGGACCTTATGGGCTGTCAGCGCACCGGCAAGCATCAAAGAGTTCTGCACGGGGACGGACGGGTCCTCCACCGTATGCCAGACGAAGAAGGGCGGCAGACCGTCGCGGACCTGGCTTTCCAGGCTCATTGTGGCGCGCAGGTCGGCGTCATCGCCGCAGAGGTTGACAATGGAGCCGTCGTGGCGGTATTTCCCCGCCGTGATGACCGGATAGCCCAGCACAACGGCATCGGGGCGGGCCTCGGTGCCGTGGATGCCAAGGGCGGTCTGCACAGGCTCGGCGTCCCACAGGATGGCCGTAGACGCCGCCAGATGGCCGCCCGCCGAGAAGCCGCAGATGGCGATTTTCGCCGGGTCTGTGCCGAACTGCTCTGCATTGCGGCGGATATGCAGGATCGCCCCGGCAGCATCGATCAGCGGCTGCCAACGCAGCGCGGGCACGGTCTCGTCACTTCGGCAGGTGTAATAGAGGGTAAAGACGTTGTAGCCAGCCTGCAGAAACTGCATGGCAACGGGGTCGGCCTCGCGCCTGCTGCACCAGGCGTAGCCGCCGCCCGGCAGGATGAGAATGGCCGGACGGGTGTTGAAGGCAGGCATCTCGACGGTCCTATCGCGCAGATACCCGATGAGCTGTGCGCCGCCGGGGAGAGTGTGGGTGTATATTTGCATGATGGATTCCTCTTTCTATGGTGTTTCTATGGTAAGGGATCGCTTTTTGTCGGCAGAGCGTAGGGGCCGCCTATATGCGGCCCGCAGCTGTACGCAGGCAGACATTCACGGGCAAGCCCGCGGGGCGGGCATGCCCGGTCCCTGCCGCGCTGTTTAACAGAATACCTTATACATTGTTAGCATACCGCAAATTCCCACGTTTGAAAAGCCCTGAATTTAAATTTTTTGTTAAAATGCTGCGCAAGGGTTGCACTTTATCAAAAAGAGTGCTAAACTAGCTTTAGCAGTTGAAATAAACGAGTGCTAATTTCATTTGTATAAAGTGAGGTTTTCTACCATGGCTATGCATCAGTTTAAGGCCGAGAGCAAAAAGCTGCTTGACCTGATGATCAATTCTATCTATACAAACCGCGAGATCTTCCTGCGTGAGCTGATCTCCAACGCATCGGACGCCTGCGACAAGCGCTACTTCAAGAGCCTGACCGACACGTCCATCGGCATCACGAAGGACGACCTGAAAATCCACATCCAGCCCGACAAGGACAGCCGCACGCTGACCATCACCGATAACGGCATCGGCATGACGAAGGAGGAGCTGGAGAAGAACCTCGGCACGATTGCCAGGTCCGGCTCCCTCGACTTCAAGACCGAGAACCAGAGCGATAACATCGACATCATCGGTCAGTTCGGCGTCGGCTTCTATTCCGCGTTCATGGTGGCCAAAAAGGTCACCGTCATCTCCCGCGCGCAGGGCGCTGACACGGCCTGGAAGTGGGAGTCCACCGGCGTCGAGGGCTACACCCTGACCGAGGCTGACAAGGAGGACGTCGGCACCGAGATCATTCTGGTGCTGAAGGACGACACCGATACCGACAAGTACAGCGAGTACCTCGAGGATTACGAGCTTGCAAACCTCGTTAAGAAGTACAGCGACTACATCCGTTTCCCCATCACGATGTACCGCGAGAAATCCCGCCAGAAGCCGAAGCCGGAGGACGCGGGCGACGACTACAAGCCCGAGTACGAGACCTACACCGAACTGGAAACGCTGAACAGCATGGTGCCCATCTGGAAGCGCCCGAAGAACGAGGTCAAGGACGAGGACTACAACGAGTTCTACAAGAACAAATTCATGGACTACACCGACCCGCTGCGCGTCATCACCAGCCGCACCGAGGGCACCGCGACCTACACCGCGCTGCTGTTCATCCCCGGCTCGACCCCGTACGACTACTACACCAAGGAGTACGAGAAGGGTCTGGCGCTGTATGCCTCCGGCGTTATGATCATGGAGAAGTGTGCCGACCTGCTGCCGGATTATTTCAGCTTTGTCAAGGGTGTTGTGGACAGCGAGGATCTGAGTCTGAACATCAGCCGTGAGACGCTGCAGAAGGACAACCAGCTCAAGCTGATGCGCAATTCTCTGGAAAAGAAGATCAAGAACGAGTTGCACGCGATGCTTGTCAATGACCGCGAGAAGTATGAGACCTTCTGGAAGAACTTTGGCCGCCAGATCAAGTTCGGCATCTACGGCGACTACGGCATGCACAAGGATCTGCTGGGCGACCTGCTGATGTTCTACTCCGCCAAGGAGAAAAAGCTCGTCACGCTGGACGAGTACGTCGAGAAGATGCCCGAGGATCAGAAGTGCATCTACTTTGCCGCCGGTGACGACACGGACCGTCTGGGCAAGCTGCCCAACGCCCAACTGGTGTTGAGCAAGGGCTACGACCTGCTGCTCTGCACCGAGGATGTGGATGAGTTCTGCCTGCAGATGATGCGCGACTACAAGGAGAAGGAGTTTAAGAACATCAACTCCGGTGACCTGGGTCTGGAGACCGAGGACGAGAAGAAGGCCGCCGAGGCTGCCGAGACCGAGAACAAGGACCTGTTTGAGGAAATCAAGAAGGACCTGAACGGCAAGGTCAAGGAGGTCAAGGTCAATCCGACCCTGCAGGAACACCCCGTCACCCTGTCTGCCGAGGGCGGTATCTCGATGGAGATGGAGAAGGTACTGCGCCGCATGCCCAACGCAGAGGGCGTCGAGAGCACGAAGGTACTAGAGCTGAACCCGAACCACACGGTCTTTGCCGCCCTGAAGGCTGCCCACGCCGCGGGCGACACCGACAAGGTCGCCAAGTACGCCGAGTTGCTCTATGACCAAGCCCTGCTGATCGCCGGTCTGCCCATTGAGGACCCCGTTGCCTATGCACAGCTGGTGTGTGGGCTGATGCAGTAAAATCAGAATAACAGCCGCCCGCCCAGGTACGATGCCTGAGCGGGCGGCTGTTTTTTTGATGGGGTTGCAGGGGCGGGCATTGTTCGACCACGGCAACACGGACTTTCCGAGTCGATGCAGGCACCGTCCCTACGTGTAGGGGCGGATTCCATATCCGCCCGGGAAAGCTTCCGCCACCGCAAACGGGCACGGGCTCATATAGAATGCGCCCCTGCGGAATCTGTTTTCCGCAGGGGCGCAATTTTCGTTTTTTACACAAACGGATTATAAAACCGTCCAAACCTGATCGTCACGGTCAGGCTGATAAGCAGCAGCACGACGCCGACTGCCAGCGCGATAAAATCGCGGCGGGCAAAGGGGCGGCGGGTGTACCAGGTACGCTTGTCATGCTTGCCGAAGCCGCGCAGCTCCATGGCGTTGGAGATCGTGTCGATGCGGTTCAGGCTCGTCAGAATCAGCGGCAGCAGGATGCTTACCGAGTTCTTCAGGCGCTTGAAGAATGGCTCGCTGCGGCCCAGCTCGACGCCGCGGGCCTGCTGTGCCTGGCTGATGCTGTGGTAATCGCGCTGAATATCCGGAATGTACCGCAGCGCAATGGCGACGGAATAGCCAACCTTGTATGAGATGCCGATGCTGTTCAGGCTGGCGGCGAACTCACTGGGGTTCGTAGCCGAGATGAACAGAATGGCCACCGGCAGCGCGACAAAATATTTCAGCGAGATGTTGAACATATAGAACAGCTGCTCGGCGGTCAGGTCGTACCGCCAGAACAGGTGGCAAAGCACCGTGCGGGTGCCGTAGAGCGCCGTGCCCTGATTCGGGTCGAACAGGAAGATGAACAGGTCGTTCAGCACGAGGAACACCAGCATAAAGACCAGCATGAAACGGACCTCGCGCAGCTTGATGTGGCTGAGCCTGAACACCGCAAAGCTGACGGCCATCAGCCCCAGCAGCACCCAGGTGTTGTAGGTGATCATGCTGGCGAAGGTAAACAGCAGAAAGAACGCCAGCTTTGTCGTGCCGGTCAGGTCGTGTACCACACTTTTGCGCGGCATATAGTTCAAAACGGTATTAGCAGCCATCGGCACGCACCTCCCTGTCTGCCGCGATAAAGCGCTCCACAAATTTCTCGGCGGGCGTTATGCCGCAGCGGTTGGCCAGCGTGTAAAGGCTCGTCTCCTTCAAGGCCGCCTGCTCGATCAGCGCCGGGTCACAGAGGATGGCCGCCGCGCTGCGGTCCGCAATGAGCCGCCCGTCGCAAAAGGCCAGCGCCCGCGGCGTGTATTCCAGCATCAGGTGCATGTCGTGGGTGATCATGACCACGGTCACACCCTTGGCGTTCAGCCCGCGCAGGAACTCCATAATATCGGTGTAATGTCGGAAATCCTGGCCCGCCGTCGGCTCGTCCAGAATGATAAGCTCGGGGTCCTGCACCAGCACGCTGGCGATGGTCACGCGCTTTTTCTGGCCGAAGCTCAGCGCCGAGATGGGCCAGTTGCGGAACGGGTACAAGCCGCAGACCTTCAGCGTGTCCTCGACCCTGGCGCGAATCTCAGCATCGGTCAGGCCGCTGCCCTGCAGGCCCAGCGCGACCTCGTCAAAGATCATCGTCTTGGAGATCATCTGGTTCGGGTTCTGCATGACATAGCCGATATGCCTGGCGCGGCGGCGGATGTTTTCGTCTTTCAGGTCTTTTCCGTCAAAGAAAATTTCACCGCTGTCGGGCGTCTCAAAGCCGCAGATCAGCTTGGAGAGCGTTGACTTGCCCGCGCCGTTGCGGCCCACGATGCTGACCATCTCCCCCTTTCCAATCGTGAAGCTCACGTCGGACAGGGTGTGCTGGTCCTTGCTGTAGCCGAAGGACAGGCCCTTGACCTCCAGCAGCGGGGTCGGGGCAGGCTTGGCCGCGGGCAGCGGCTCGGCGCGGAACCAGGCGCGCAGCTTCTCGGTATCGGCGTCATCCAGCACGACGGAGTCAACGTGGGCGGGGTGCTTGGCGGGCGTGATGTCAATGCCAGCGTACCGCATAGCCGTGATGTAAAGCGGCTCACGGATGCCGTTTTCTGCCAGCAGTGCGCCGGACAGCAGCTCGTCGGGGCGCAGGTCGGCCAGGATGCGGCCCTCGTTGACCAGCACAATGCGATCTACGCTGCGCCAGAGCACGTCCTCAAGGCGGTGCTCAATGATGAGGACCGTCGTGTCGGTCTTTTGCTGGATCGTGTCGATCAGCTCAATGGCCTGCTTGCCCGTGGCCGGGTCAAGGTTTGCCAGCGGCTCATCAAACAGTAAAATCTTCACCTCGTCGACCATGACGCCCGCGAGGCTGACGCGCTGCTTCTGGCCGCCGGAAAGCTCGTGCGGAGCGTAGTCGAGGTGGTTCTCGATGCCGACCAGCTCGGCGGCGCGGCGGGTGATCTCGTGCATTTCGTCCTGCGGGGTGCATCTGTTTTCCAGCGCAAAGGCGATGTCCTCCCCCACCGTCAGGCCGATGAACTGGCCGTCCGGGTCCTGCAGCACCGTGCCGACGTGGCCCGCCAGCTCAAAAATACTGCTGTGGGGCGCGTCCACGCCGTCCACAGTCAGCGTGCCCGTGCACTCGCCGGGGTAGGAGAACGGGTTCAGGCCGTTGATGCAGGCCGCCAGCGTGGACTTGCCGCTGCCGGACGGCCCGGCGATCAGCACGCGCTCTCCGGGGTAGATGTCCAGATCGATGTCATGCAGCGTGGGCTGCTTCTGGGCACGATATTGGAAAGAAAAATTTTTAAAGGATATGATCGGGGTTCTCGTTTCAGCCATACGGCACCTCGCAGGGGAAATTGTGGTGGAACAGCAAAATGCCTTCCCGCGTTTGTGGGAAGGCATACGGGTTTAACAGCGGATCACTCTTTGTCCAGAGAACCCTTCTTGGCGATGGTCTTGGTGTAGGCCAGAATCAGCAGGCCGCCGACGACGACAGCCGTGATGATGTTGGACACAGCGGCAAACGCACCCTGTGCAAAGACCTTTTTGGCGGGCTCGGCGTAGATCAGGATGTCCAGCACAGGCGCAACGACGATCCAAGCAATGGCATGGGCCGCGACATTGGCGATGGCGAAGGTGGCGACCTTACGCTTGTTGAAGTCGCCCTCCTGCACATTCAGCTTCTTGGCAAACAGGCCGACGACCACGCCGGTGAAGGCGGAGGCGATGACCCAGCTCCACCACGGGATGCCGCCCCAGGACAGGTCGATGAGGGCATGGCCGATGAAGCCGATCAGGGCGCCGGCCACAGGGCCGTACATGGCGGCCAGCAGACCGAGCACCGCGTACTGCAGGCTGATGTTGGTGTTGGGCACCGGGCTGGGGATAGCGACAAAGCGCCCCAGAACAAAGAACAGGGCTGCGCCGATGCCGACGGCAACGACGGTTTTGATATTCGAGTTTTTCATGATTCCGCACTCCTTTTAATACTATACCGCAAATCGTTCCGCCGCTTTCGCAAAAGAACAGTTTAAGTATACTGTTATAAAAGTGCCGCTGTCAATGGGCAAAAGTCGAGGTATGCACTATTTTGGTGAGATTTCGGCACAAAAAAACCACCCCGAAGGGTGGTCAAAAGTGGAGCGGCCGACGAGGCTCGAACTCGCTACCTCCACCTTGGCAAGGTGGCGCTCTACCAGATGAGCTACGGCCGCATAAAATGGTGCCTCCGATCGGAATCGAACCAATGACACGGGGATTTTCAGTCCCCTGCTCTACCGACTGAGCTACAGAGGCAAACAACAGGTATGATTATACACGAAGGCGGGACATCTGTCAAGCGCGTTTTTACAATTTTCTGCCGGATTTTGCCTGAATTTCAAAAAATAAAGCAACTGCTGCCGTGCCCCGGGTCATCGGGGCGCGGCGCAGCTGCATAAACAGTATGGCAAACGCGGTCAATCGCGGCGGAAGATGTCGCGCGTGTATACCTTTTCCTTTACGTCGTCCAGGCATTTGTCATAGCGGTTTGCCAGAATGGCCTGCGACTGTGCCTTGAACCTGTCCAAATCGTTGACAACAACACTGCCAAAGAAGGTCTCGCCATCCTTCAGCGTCGGCTCATAGATGATGACCGTCGCCCCCTTGGCCTTGATGCGCTTCATGACACCCTGAATCGAACTCTGGCGGAAGTTATCGCTGTTGCTCTTCATCGTCAGGCGGTAGACGCCGATGGTCACGGGCTTTTCCCTGCCGGCGTCATACTCATTCTCGTCGGCGTAGCCGTAGTACCCGGCCAGCTTCAGCACACGGTCCGCGATAAAGTCCTTGCGGGTGCGGTTGCTGTCAACAATGGCCTCGATCAGCTTTTCGGGCACATCGGCATAGTTGGCCAGCAGCTGCTTGGTATCCTTGGGCAGGCAGTAGCCGCCGTAGCCGAAGCTGGGATTATTGTAGTGGCTGCCGATACGCGGGTCAAGGCAGACACCGTCGATGATCTGCTGGGTATTCAGACCCTTGCTCTCGGCGTAGGTGTCCAGCTCATTGAAGTACGCCACGCGCAGCGCCAGATAGGTGTTGGCAAACAACTTGACAGCCTCGGCCTCGGTGAAGCCCATGAACAGCGTGTCGATGTTCTCCTTGATAGCTCCCTCCTGCAGCAGCGCCGCAAAGGTGTGCGCAGCCTCCACCAGGCGCGGGTCGTTCAGGTCAGTGCCGACAATGATGCGGCTCGGGTAAAGGTTGTCGTAAAGTGCCTTAGACTCGCGCAGGAACTCGGGGCTGAAGATGATGTTGCTGCTGCCGAATTTTTCGCGCACCGACACCGTGTAGCCCACGGGAATCGTCGACTTGATGACCATGACGGCGTTGGGGTTGTACTGCATGACAAGCTGAATGACCGCCTCGACAGCCGAGGTGTCAAAGTGCTGGGTGCGGCTGTCGTAGTTTGTAGGCGCGGCGATGACGACAAAGTCCGCGCCGCTGTACGCCTGTGCCGGGTCAAGCGTGGCGGTCAGTTTCAGTTCCTTTTCGGCCAGGTATTTTTCAATGTATTCGTCCCGGATTGGAGATTTGCGCCGGTTGATGAGATCGACCTTGGCCGGGATCACGTCAATCGCGCAGACCTCGTGGTGCTGCGCCAGCAGCGTTGCAATGGAAAGTCCCACATAGCCCGTTCCCGCAACCGCAATTTTAAGCTTTTTGTCCATAGCCGATTCCTTCTCCGTGTTATTTTGGCGGCACCGGCGGACGCAGTGTGCATCCTGCGGTGCTTTTGTTTTGGTATTGCCTTATAATAAATGTATTATAACACGAAGTTGGGAGTGTGGCAACCGGGCGGCGGGCAGTTTACGCATGCCGCTTTTTGTCCAGACGAATTTTATCGCTTATCATGGCAATAAATTCACTGTTCGTCGGCTTGCCGCGCAGGTTGTGGATCGTATAGCCAAAGTAGCTGTTCAGCGTGTCCACGTCGCCGCGGTCCCAGGCGACCTCGATGGCGTGGCGGATCGCGCGCTCAACGCGGCTGGCCGTGGTCATGTTGCGCTTGGCGATTTCGGGATAAAGCCGCTTGGTCACGGCGTTGATGTACCCGTGGTCGGAGATTGTCAGCAGAATGGCGTCGCGCAGGAACTGGTAGCCCTTGATGTGCGCGGGTACACCGATCTGGTGCAGAATTTCCGTCACGGTCAGCTCATCGCTGTCCTGCGAGACGACCTGCGGACGTATTGTGTTGCCCGCCGCCTTCAGCACACGGCTGACGAGGACCGACTCGTCAAACGGCTTGACGAAGAAGAACGAGAACCCGCTGTCAAGAAGTTCCTGCTCCATCTCCTCGCTCTGGAATGCCCCCGTGACGAAGAACGTCGTGTGGGTGCTGCTGGTGTTCTGGGCCTCGTAGCGCTGCTTGACCGTGATCGCGTCCAGGTCCGGCATGAACGCATCCAGCAGAACAGCCTGCGGATGAACGGCCAGAAGGGTTTCCAGGGCCTTGGTGCCGTTCTTCTCACAGACGGTCACGGCAATGCCTTTGGCTTCCAGCGCACGGCGGCACACAGCGGACACCTGCGTGTCCGTGTCGGTCATTACAAATTTGATCTTTTCCATCGTCACATATCCTCCATACATTTTGAGCTGCGCGTACCCCGCGCGTAAACTTCGCTCGGTTTCTGTTTACATTGGGAATTCTACCATATTTTCCCACATTTATCAATAGATTTCCCGCTGTTTATCGGTATTTCCCGAAATTTTCGTTCGACAATTTTTTCTATAATTCGTCAGTCATCGGCAAAATAGTACACGTATCAACATCATTTTATTCTTTTCGAGGTTTTTGTTGTCGGTCAGCAGTCCCGCTTTTTCGTCCGTCGCATCCCACTTTCGGCGCTCATTTGCTGCTGGCGACAGCATCCGCTTTTTCCAGCATGGTTGTCGCAAAGATTGCGTAGCCCCTGCTCGGATCGTTCACCAGCACATGTGTAAGCACTGCCGCCAGACGACCATTCTGCACGATGGGCGAACCGCTCATGCCCTGCACTACGCCGCCGGTGGCGTCAAGCAGGCGCTTGTCCGTCACGCGGATCAGCAGGTTTCGGTTCGGGTCGCTGCCGGTCATCGTCACACGCTCGACCTGAATCGTATAGGGCTGCGCCGTCGTGCCCAGCACAGTGGTCCACAGCTCGGCCTCGCCGGGCGTGACCTCCTGCAAATTTGCCACGGGCAGTGCCGGGGCGGTGCAGCTGCCGGTGTAGCTGCCGTAGACCCCGGCGGCATCGTTGGCCAACACGGTTCCGGCGGGCGCGGCGGCGAACTCCCCGCGCAGCTCGCCCGGGCTGCCCGCTGCGCCGCGGATGCAGCCGGTGATCGTCACCGGGACGATTTCCCCGGAGAGCAGCGTCAGATCCGCACCTGTGTCGGCATCGCTGATGGAATGCCCCAGCCCCGCGAATGTGCCGCGCTGCGGGTCCACAAAGCTCATTGTGCCGATGCCCGCGCCCGAATCCCGCACCCAGACGCCCGCCTTGTAGTGACCGTTTTCGTCCGCCGTCGGGGTCAGCGTCGCCGTGTGCTGGGCACCGCTGCGCCGGTACACCACGGTCAGGGGTGCGCCGCCCGCCGCCTGAATGGCCGCGGTCAGGTCCTCGTTGCTGCGTACCGGCCTGCTGTTGGCGGAGACGATCAAATCGCCCAGCCGCAGCCCGGCTGCCTTGGCGGGGTTCTCGCTGCCCAGCGCCGTGTAGCGATCCGAGAACGCCACGACAAGCGCCCCGTCAGAGAACAGCTTGACGCCGAACGGTGTCCCGCAGACCTGCACGGTGCGCCGCTCGGTGCTGACGGCACGCACGGTCTTGACCGGCAGCGTGCCGAACAGCGTCAGCGTGACGTTGGCGCTTGTGTCAGGCGTCGTGCTGTCCGCGGCCACGCTTCCCTGCCGCTTTTTTACGGTCAGGTAGGGCATCGAGGCAATTTCCAGCTCCGCTGCCGGGCCGTCGGTGTAAAGTGTATCCGGCAGAGCCGCCGCCAGACCCGCCAGTACCACGGCCGCCAGCAGGGCCGCTGCCGCCAGGACAGCCGCCGCATGCCGTAAAAATTTGTGTCGGTGCATATTCATCCCTCGCTTTGGGATTAGAATGTGCAGACAGGCCGCGGATTATGTCACAAAAAGCCCCCTGCATCGCGGGGATGCAGGGGGCTTGGGTCAGGCGGTTTCTTCCTCCTTGCTGCCGTGCAGCAGGTCGGCCACCGGGCTGATGGCCATATAGGCGTTTGCGTCGACACCCTTGACCAGCGTCTTGAGCTTGACGGTCTGGAAGCGGTTGACCACAACGTACAGCACCGTCTTGGGCGTGTCCGAGTAGAAGCCGTGGGCGTCTATGATGGTCAGGCCCGTGCCGAATTCCTCCGACACGGCGCGGGCGATCTCGTCCGGGTGGGTCGTGATGATCATGGCTGCCTTGGCGCTGTCAAGGCCGTCCACAATGAAGTCCACCGTCTTGGAACCCGCCGCGTAGGTGACGATGGAGTAGAGCGGCAGTATCCAGCTGCCCATGACGATGCCGCAGATTATGTACAGCAGCACGTTGTAAATCAGCACAAATGTACCGACGGACAGCCCGAGCGGCTTTGCAAAGATGACGGCGACGACCTCAATGCCGTCCATCGCACCGCCGTAGCGGATGGCCAGGCCGCTGCCGACGCCCGAGATGATGCCGCCGAACAGCGCACACAAAAACAAATCCGTGCCCGCCAGCGGCGAGGCAATGCTGACGTCGATGGGCAGCACATCGGTGATGAGCCAGGCCGCCACCGAGTAGACGCAGACCGTAAAGATGGCGTAAATCGAGAACACCGCCCCCTGCCGCTTGAAGCCGAACAGCAGCAGCGGGATGTTGAGCAGGATCAGGAAGAAGGATAGCGAAAGATAGTCCGGCGTCAGCTGGGAGAGCAGGATGGATGTGCCGGAGATGCCGCTGTCGTACAGCTGTACCGGCGCAATAAACAGCGTTACACCGATAGCATTGATGATGCCCGCAATCAGCAGCATCAAAAAATGGAAGGGCGAGAGCTTAGCTAGGATGTTCTTTTTCAAAGTCTACCTCCGTGGTCACAGGCTGGCAGGCGGTTTGTCTATAGTATACCGTACAGCAGGGGCAGACGTCCATAGATAAAACGTAAATTGTGCGCAAGCCTTCCTTCATTAAAACGTATGCCCGTGTCAATACGGTTTTGCCATTGACAAACCGCACAAAAAAACGTATACTAATTTTGTTATGCGGCTATGGCGGAATTGGCAGACGCGCTGGTTTTAGGGTCCAGTGTCCACGACGTGCAGGTTCAAGTCCTGTTAGCCGCACCAAAGGAAATGACCGAGGTATATCCCCTGCGGGGGGATGTACCTCGGTCATTTTTATTTTTCGGTTGTCTCTGCCGGTACCACACCGTACTCGTCGGCGCTGACGGGGTCTGCATAGACGGCGTAGCGCTGGGGGGTGTGGGTCAGGATGCCGAAGGGGTAGCAGGTGTACAGGATGCAGCTGGGCTCCTCGGCACCCCAGCGCACCTTATCGACGTCGGTCTCCTGAATGACCTGCATGTCGGTGACTTTATAGGTAAAGTCGCCCCAGTCGGTCTCCAGATGAATGATGGCACCGAGCTGCGTCGAGCCAAGGTCCGAGAAGTACGTGCCCGTATGCCCACCGATAAAGACTGTGCCGTTTTCGCCGGGCAGGACGCAGTCACTCTCGGCGCGGCAGCCCGCGCCGCGGCTAAACTGACCCTCGCTGTCGCCCCAATAGAGGGCACAGTCCACGTTTGTGCCTTCGACCCAGATGCGGCCCAGCTTATCGCCGTACTGCACGCTGTCGTGCTCGACCTGCGCAGCGGTGACCTGCTCGGCACGCTTCGCGGCGGCTGCTTCGGCGGCCAGGCGCTCTTCCTCCTGACGGGCGGCCTCGGCGGCTTCACTGGCGGCGCGGGCAGCCTCCTCCTCGGCGGCTTTGGCGGCCTCGCTGGCAGCAGCGGCACTGGCCGCAGCGGCAGCTTCGGCAGCTCTTTGCCGGTTTTTGGAGATGACCAGCGCCGCCGCTATGCCGACGCAGACGGCCAGCGCCAATGCGCAGAGGGCCAGGCACTTTGCCATCCGTTTGCGGCTCATGCGTTATGCTCCCGGCTGGCGAGGTAAGCAGCGGGGCCGCTCCGGTACAGGTCGCCGCCGTGGGTGTCCAGCAGGACCGTCAGCGGGAAGTCCTTAACCACCAACTTACGCACCGCCTCACAGCCGAGGTCCGGCCACGCAATGATCTCACAGCTCTGCACACTGCCGGCCATCAGGGCACCGGCCCCGCCGATGGCGGCCAGATAGACCGCGCCGTTTTTGACGACGGACTGCTTGACGGCATCGGTGCGCTTGCCCTTGCCGATCATGCAGGCTAGTCCCAGATCCAGCAGCCGCGGCGTGTAGGCGTCCATACGGCCCGAGGTCGTGGGGCCTGCCGCGCCGATGGCACAGCCCGGGCGCTCCGGTGTGGGACCGACGTAGTAGATGGCCGCGCCCTCAATGGGGAACGGCAGCGGCTCGCCCTTGTCCAGCAGCTCCATCATGCGGGCGTGGGCGGCGTCACGGGCGGTGTAGACCACGCCTGACAACAGCACGGTGTCCCCTGCTTTCAGCGGCGCAAGGTCCTGCTTGGAGAGGGGCGTTTTCAGTACATATTGCATCGTTGCGCCTCCTTACAGCGTGCGGCTGGCGCGGCGGGTGACGTGGCAGCTGATGTTGACGGCCACGGGCAGGCAGGCCACATGGGTGGGCTTTTGCTCAATGGCAACCCCAAGGCAGGTCGTGGCACCGCCAAAGCCCTGCGGGCCAAAGCCTGTGGCATTGATGGCGTCCAGCAGTTCCTTTTCCAGCGCTGCATAATAGGGGTCGGCGTTGGGTTCGTCCAGCGGGCGCAGCAGTGCCTTTTTGGCCAGCGCTGCGCAGTGGTCGAAGCTGCCGCCGATGCCGATACCCAGCACAATGGGCGGGCAGGGGTTGGCTCCGGCCTGCTCCACCGTGTCAAGCACGAATTTTTTCACGCCCTCAACGCCGTCGGCTGGCTTGAGCATGGCAAGGCGGCTCATGTTTTCACTGCCTGCGCCCTTGGGGGCGACGGTGATTTTACAGCCGCTGCCCGGCACAAGATGCACAGTCAGGAATGCCGGGGTGTTGTCCCCCGTGTTGACGCGCTGCAGCGGGTCGGCGGTGATGGATTTGCGTAAGAATGCTTTCTCGTAGCCGCTGCGCACACCCTCGTTGACGGCATCGGTCAGGTCGCCGTCAATGTGGGCGTCCTGGCCCAGCTCGATAAAGACGCAGGCCATGCCGGTGTCCTGGCAGATGGGCAGGTCTTTTTCTTTCGCAACGCAGAGATTCTGCTGCAATAAGCCCAGTGTCTCCTTTGCCAGCGGCCACGGCTCGGCGGCCTCGGCGGCATCCAGTGCAGCCTTTACGTCGGCGGGCAGCCGGGTGTTGGCCTCGATGCAGAGAGCCTCCACTGCGTCGGTGATGGCGGCGGCGGGAATTTCACGGATGCTCATACGCGCGCCACGCCGCTTTCTCTCGCGGCCTGTGCGACGGCAGCGGCGACGGCATCGGCCACGCGGGGGTCAAATGCCTTGGGCAGGATGTTTTCCTCGTTCAGCTCGTCGTCGGGGATGAGACCCGCGATGGCCTTAGCGGCGGCCATCTTCATGGCGGGGTTGATGTCCCGCGCACGGACGGACAGCGCACCCTTGAAGATGCCGGGGAACGCCAGCACATTGTTGACCTGGTTCGGGAAGTCGCTGCGGCCCGTGCCGATGACGCGGACGCCCGCCTGCTTAGCGAGGTCGGGCATGATCTCGGGCGTGGGGTTCGCCATGGCGAACACAATCGCGTCCTTCGCCATCGTGGCGGCCAGTTCGGGGGTCAATGCGCCCGCAATCGACGTACCAATGAAGATGTCCGCGTCCCGTATGGCCTCGGCCAGACCGCCGGTCAGCTTGTCGGGGTTCGTCTCCTCGGCCAGCCTGCCCTTGTGGCCTTCAAGGCCCGCGGGGCGGTTCGGGTAGAGGATGCCGTGCTCATCAACGGCGACGATGTTCTTAGCGCCCGCGACCTGCAGCATGTGGATGATGGCCGTGCCCGCCGCGCCGGGGCCGTTCTGGACGATCTTGACGTCCTCAATGCGCTTGCCGACGACCTTCAGGGCGTTGAGCACACCCGCCAGCACGATGATGGCTGTGCCGTGCTGGTCGTCGTGGAACACGGGGATGTCGAGGTCACGCTCGAGTTCGGCTTCGATTTCAAAGCACTCGGGGCTGCGGATGTCCTCCAGGTTGATACCTCCGAAGGTCGGGGCAATGGCCTTGACCGCAGCGATGACCTCCTCCTTCGTCTTGGCGTTCAGGCAGATGGGGAACGCATCGACGCCGCCGAACTCCTTGAACAGGACGCACTTGCCTTCCATGACCGGCAGACCGGCCTCGGGGCCGATGTTGCCCAGACCCAGCACGGCAGTGCCGTTCGTGACGACGGCGACGGTGCGGCCCTTCATCGTGTAGGTGTAGACGTCATCGGGGTTTGCCTTGATCTTGCGGCACGGCTCGGCCACGCCGGGGGTATAGGCGGTGGACAGCGCGTCGCGGTCCTTGCATTCGCAAAGGCTCTGCACGGCGATCTTGCCGGGGAACCTGCTGTGGAGCTCCAGAGCAGCTTTGTTGTAGTCCATGGGGATACCTCTCCTTTATATAGTTTTACTTTCCGTAATGGTGTCCGGTAGGGGCCGGACATGTCCGGCCCGCAGCCTTGCCGCCACATCGCTATGGATTTTACGTTGAGGGCAGGGCATGCCCTGCCCCTACCGAGTTGCTTCTTTTATTCGTGGTGCACCGGTGCATAGTCCGGCTCCAGTTTGATGACACAGAAATGGTCGGGCCACTTGGCCTGTACGGCATTGCGCAGGGCATTGACGAGCTTGACGCCCCGGTGCTGTTTGTCGGTCATGTACTCGGCAGGGACGGCACAGTCAAAAATCACGTTCGTATGTGTCGGGCCGGGCACAATGCGCAGGTCGTGGATGTTGGCCAGCGGCGCGAGCTCCTCGACCTCACGCTGCAAAAACGTCTTCAGCTCGTCCGCGTGGGGGTCACCGGTCACGACGGGGTCAAAGTGGATCGTCGCGATCAGCCCGTCCTCCACAAGCAGGTCCCGCTCAATGCGGTCAATGACATCGTGGCTGTGCATGACGTCGTCCTTAGCGTCCATTTCCAGATGGAAGCTGACCAGGCGGCTGCCGGGGCCGTAGTCGTGGATCATCAGATCGTGCACGCCCAGCACGCCGGGATAGCTCAGGGCCTTTTTCTCGATATGCTCGACCAGATCCGAGTCAGGCGCTGCACCCAGCAGCGGATTGATGGTGTCTTTGACGAGCATTGCACCGCTGTACAAAATGAACGCCGCCACACCGATACCCATCAGTCCGTCAATACGGACAAAGCCGGTGAGCTTTGTCAGAATCGTGGCAGCCAGAACCGCTGCCGTCGTGATGACATCGTTGCGGGCATCGGCGGCGGTGGCCAGCAGCGTTTCCGAGTCGATGGCCGTGCCGATCTGCCGGTTCAGCCTGCTCATCCAGAGCTTGACGAGGATGGACGCAATCAGTACTGCAACCATGAGCCAGCTGAAAGCGACCTCCGTCGGGTGCAGAACCTTGGCAAAGCTCTCCTTCAAAAGCTCCACGCCGATGACCAGGATCATGACAGAGACCGCCAGCCCGGCCAGATACTCATACCGGGCATGGCCGTAGGGATGCTCCGAGTCCGCCGGGCGCGCGCCGAGTTTGAAGCCGACGAGGCTGACGACATTGGAGCTGGCATCGGACAGGTTGTTCATGCCGTCGGCGGTGATGGCAACGCTGCCGGTCAGTACACCGACGGCGATCTTGCCGCCCGCCAGCAGTAGGTTGCACACCACGCTGACGATGCAGGCCAGATTTCCGTAGGCCGTGCGAACGGCGCGATCCGCAGTGCTTTTATAATTTTTGACGAAAGTCCGTATTAAAAGCTGAATCAGTGGAAATGCCCCCTTTTTTAGAAAAAGACAGACCTTGTAAGGGTCTGCCTTTTGGTTGGTTATAAGTTCTTGCCTCCTCTGGGAGGGGGCCAAGGAGAAAAATTACTTCCGCACGATGCAGGCATCGCGCTCGGGGCCGACGGAGATATACTTGATCTTGCAGCCGACCAGCTCCTCCAGACGTGTGACATAGTTCTGAGCAGCCTGGGGCAGGTCCTCAAACCTGCGCACGCCGGTGATGTCGCAGTGCCAGCCGGGCACAGTCTCGACAACGGGCTGGGCGTCGTCCAGCGTCTTGCCCATGGGGAAGCGGGTGGTCGTGCTGCCGTCGGTCAGCTTGTAGGCGGTGACGATGGGCACTTCCTCCATGTAGTCGAGGACGTCCAGCAGGGTCAGGGCCAGTTCATCGCAGCCCTGGCACTGCACGCCGTAGCGGCTTGCCACAGCGTCGAACGGGCCGACGCGGCGGGGACGGCCCGTGGCGGCGCCGTACTCATGGCCGTGCTCACGCAGCACGTCCTTTTCTGCCTCGGTCATAGCCAGCTCCGTGGTGAAGGGGCCCTCACCGACGCAGGAGGAATAAGCCTTCATAATGCCGATGGAGAGGTTCAGCTTGTGGCCCGGGATGCCCGCACCGATGGGTGCATAGGCGGACACGGTGTTGGAGGAAGACGTGTAAGGATAGATGCCGAAGTCGATGTCACGCAGAGCGCCCAGCTGGGCCTCGAACATGATCTTCTTGCCCTCGCGGTCAGCCTTGTCCAGATAGCCGCCCACATCGCAGATGTAGGGAGCAAACAGCTTGGAATATTTCTCGCACCATGCCCACATCTCGTCAACACTGACGGGCTTCTGGCCGTAGATCTTCTCCATGGTCAGGTTCTTGGACTCGACGATGGTCTCCAGACGCTTCCTGACACTGGCGTCCATGTGGACGAGGTCGCCCATGCGCAGGGTCTTTTTCATGTACTTGTCGCCGTAGCTGTAGGCGATGCCGCGCTTGGTGGAGCCGAACTGAGCGCCGGTCTTGGACAGGCGCTCCTCCTCAAGGCCGTCCTGTGCGACATGGAACGGCATGGTGATGGTCGCACGGTCAGAGATTTTCAGGTTTTTGGGGCTGATCTCAACACCCTTCTCGGTCAGGGAGGCGATTTCCTTCTCGAGGTGCTCGGGGTCGATGACCATGCCGCCGCCCATAACGCAGACAACGTCGGGGCGCAGAATACCGGAGGGAATCAGGTTCAGGACGAATTTGCCGCGCTCGGTCTTGACGGTGTGGCCTGCATTGTCGCCGCCCTGATAGCGCGCAACAATGTCATAGTCCTGGCTGAGCAGGTCGACCATGCGGCCCTTGCCCTCGTCGCCCCAGTTAATGCCGGTAATGGAAGTAAGCATACGTTTCTACCTCTTTTGTAAGTAAATAGGCATTTCAGCCTTTTCCGGAATCTCCGGGATCCGCTGCCGTTCTGTATTATACCATATTTGTCAAGAGAATACTATAGCTGTTTTGTACAAGATTCAAATGTTTCCGTTGGCGCAGTTGCAGGGGCAGATCAATGCTTAGAGAGCTTCGCGTACTCGGCATAGGGGATCTTTGCGCCGTCCGCAGTCTGGACATAGGTGCTGTCGAGCTGCTGTTTGAAGGCCGCGCGCATATCGGCCAGATACTCCTTGCGCAAAGCGTCGCGCTCGGCGGTCTCACGCTCGGTCAGACCGATGGCCTTGGCCTTTTTTGCCAGCGCGTTGATGCGGTCAATTTTGGATTTTTCCATGGTGTATGTCTCCTTGTTGTTTGTGGCAATACCGCATAATTCCCGCCTTACGGCTTAAGCACCGCTCCGGCGGCTGCGGCACGGCACCTGCGTTGCCAAAAT